>JACCDL010950834.1_pt1 | contig 27843 bp, 28 predicted proteins | sample 7441931 | NCBI WGS metagenome assembly JACCDL01 (sample SAMN15323437, study PRJNA562643) | freshwater metagenome | isolation source: river surface water | place: USA:Blue River Watershed | collected 2017-08-16 | reverse complement strand
CTTTAAAAAAGGTTAAAATATCCTATTTTTGCCGCCTACATCGAAAGATGCGGGCCTATAGCTCAGTTGGTTAGAGCACCTGACTCATAATCAGGGGGTCCCAGGATCATGCCCTGGTGGGCCCACTCCTTGATAATCAAGCAGTTACAAGCAAGTTTTCAACGACTTTTTGTAGCTGCTTTTTTCATTTGCACCACAATTTGCACCACAACATATTTGCTGAAACATTAGTAAACATTGATGTTTTTTAAAATAATATTGACAATATAAAATATATCAGTATTCGTTGTTTAATTAACATCAATAAACTATTACAATACCTAGTTAGAATTATAAGCTTTTAAGATAAACGTATAAATCACCTATGAGTATCTGATCTTCAACATTAATTTGATTAATAGATAAATATTACAAAATGTAAAAAACATACTTGATTGGCAATAAATTAGGTAATAGTTTATATTCTTTACTAAATTTACTTGATTGAATAAAATGAAAAAATGAATCAATTCGAGAAATCTTTAAATAAATTCTTTTCACAGGAAGGCATCAGCATTAAAGCAAAGAATTGCATTGAAGAACATGGCTTAAAATCTAGTCTTGGAATATCGAATTTTATTAATATAACAATCAGGCTAAACAAAATTCCAGGTATTGGGAATAAAACAATTTATGATTTACAAAAATTCTTAGATTATTTAAAAATTCAAGAAATAAATAATGAGTTAATTGACCCAATTGATTATTCAAATGATTCTATTGAATTATCACTTTATGATAATAATTCCTACAATGATTCATTAAATAATGAAAAAGAAAAGTTTAAGCTTTATGTAGACAAATATTATTCTTTAGCAAGTATTACTAGTCGTTCTAAAAAATTAGTGCATTCTCTTAAAATTGAAACAATAAGTCAATTACAAAAACTAATAAATAAAGAAGATAAACTAATAAATATTGAAGGTTATGGTATTAAAACTATCAATGACCTTGAAGGTTTGTATAATTTTATAATATCTTCAGAAAAAAAAACAGAAAAAGTTGTAATTAACCATAAAGATTTAGTAACAGAATTATGGATAAAGAATTATAATAAATGTGAGGAAAATGTAAAAAATGAAATTAATTTATATTTTATAAATAATTTCAATACAACAGAAATAAATCAGTTTGAATTTCTTTATAATAAATTAAATGAGAATAATAATATTTCATTTGAAAATATTCCAGATGATTCAGTACGTTTATTTTTAATCAGAATGATATATAATTTTTATAAAAATAGAAACACTTTATATAAGTTTTTTCAATATAAAAATTTAATAAATTACCCTGTCTTTATATATAATTGCAATTTTGAATTCAATAGATTGAGTGTTAGAACTAAAAATGTTCTTAAGTCGAATTATTTTAGCGAAGATGATATCTATGAAATTGATTATTTCGCATTTTTTAAGGAATACTATAATGAAAATATAGACCATATTAGACCAAGCTATTTTGGGAAAACTGGTCAACAAATTGATGAATATTTAGTCTTAATAGAGTCTAGTTTATCTGAAATTGTAAATGCAGATGAAAGATCTAAAATTGATGAAGTAAGAATAAACTTTTCTGAAATATTAGGCAATTTTGAAATAGATAGTAAAACACTATCAGATTGCACAAAAAAAGAGTTGGATATTTATGAGTTTTTTATAAGTTATTTTGATATTATATTTTCTGAATTTTCAAGTAGCACTAGAATCGTTTTTAAGAACGAATTAAAACTACCTTTAAATAAAGAAGAAAATAATAAAATATCAAACTTAACTAATGAAAGAATTAGGCAAATAAGAGTAGGTAAACAACATATATTATTTAATAAAAACAGAGAGAAATTAAATAAAATTTTTGAGTACTCTGAAATAAACTACAAATTACTAAACAATTATAATGATATTAACTCTTTAATTGAAGATAGAGTAAAGTTAAACACTGGACAGAAAATAAATTATACATTTTATTCATACTTATTTTTGTTGGCAAACCCCAATTACTATTTTGTTGATTTAGACATATTTAATGCGGAGGATAGTATTTTCAAAATTTCTAGAATTTTATTTATTCATAAAAACTTTATTGAAAAGTATAATTATAAAGCTATTATTGATAATATTTTAAAATTAACAAAGGAGAAATATCAAAATGAAATTAAAATAATTGATATTATAAAATCTGAAGAAATAGAAACAGAAGATATCGAAGATTTTATAAATTTTATATTAAGTAAAAATAATTTAGAAGAAACAATCAAATGTAGTGATGAAAAACTTAAGAATAATTTAGAACCAGATTTAGAAACAATCATTGAAAATGCAATGTTGTATTACAATTCAATGGTTACCGTAGAAATGATACAATCTTATATTAAAGAAAAATATAAAAAAGTAAAATGTGATGTAAATAAAATAAGAATAACAATACTACATAATAAAAATAAATTTTATAATTTAGGCAAAACCGGAAAATACGGATTATTAAATATTAACTATCGTGATCAAGCGAATAAAGGATTCAAATCATTGAGGCTATTAATTACGGATTGTTTGATTAAAAATAATATTCCAATGCATATTAGTGATATTATAAAAGAAATAATGTTAAAATACAATACCCTTAATTCATATTCGATAGAAAGAATAATATTGAGCACAAAAGATTTCAAATCAATTGGTCAGTCATTTATAGTTTTAGAAAATACCTCGATAAAATATTTAAAACCAATCAACCATAAAAGAGTGGATTCTATAAATTTAAAATTTATAAATAGATTCAACGTTGAATTTGAATGGAAACAAGAAAAATTACTAATTGATTATCTGATTGAAAATAAAATACCTGATTACCAAATTTTATATATTGTAAATTATTATTATCATAAATATAGTGGCAAAATAATTAAAAAATTCGACAACTATATAATTAATGATATTAATGAAATTCTTGAAGATGGCGCAATAAAACGTATTATAAAAGATAAGTACGCAAATAGTGAAATATTATTAAAAATTCAAATTAGAAAAAATATTAAAAAATATATACAAGCTGAATATCATTTTACAATTCTTGAAGATGATATCCAAAAAGTGATAAATTATCATATCGGCTAGTAGGAATTGTATCTTTCAATAAAGTAGTTAAATCTAATTCAGCATTCGTGAATTTGCCAAGTTGTGATATAGAAGGTGATGGTATATGCATTATCATTTCACTAACAGGAAATTCGTAAAGTGTCGCAATGTTTTCTTTAATGTTTAATATCCATACATGAAAAAAATAATCTTCTTTATTGTTTAAAGCAGTTTCCCATTCGTTTATTGTTAGGTGTAATAAACATTTTGCAATGTTGATTGTAGTCTTACATTCAATTAGTTTATTTCTAATATCCGATTCTGTTACTTTTGAAAGTATATCATATCCATGATAACCTCCTAATAATGAAATATGTGTCGGCTCTATTTTAATCCTATCTCTTTCATACGTTATACTCAAAAATTCACCTAATGAACCAATTGTTCTTAAATTTAAATTCATGTTTTCATAAAAGGGTAGCTCATTCCACCACATAACGTTATCAAAATTTTTGAAATCAAGTAAATTAACTTCATTAAAACAATGTATTTCGTTTGAGTTTAAATCTTTTATAAAAGTAGAGAGGCCCCATTTAATTCTATCAGTCCAAATTGGTTTAAATTCGATAATATACGAACGAAGTAGTTCCTTAAATTGTTCTATATGACTTCCGATGATTATATTTTTAATTAAAACATAATCATCTCCTTTTATAGATTTAATATAACCACATTTTTCTAGGAAATATAAAGGGTATTTTATATCAGTTATAAAGACATTTCGAAATTTCGAAATGTCTTTATAACTGATATCTTGATGAAAATACTTTAATATCTTAATAGAAGTATGTAAAATACCTGAACTAATTGTAAACTTACTTGGAAAAGAATTCATCAATTAAGTATTTTTTATCTTCATCATTTATAGATATTTCATTTGTTTCATCAAACATAAAGTTTTCATTTTCCAAAGACGAATCTGCGCTAGTATAAGGCTTTAATGATGTATCATTGAGTAGATCAATCATTGCATTAATTTTTAAATCTAATCTTTGCTGTACCCTTTCATCCATAGAGTTTTCTGTAATCAAAACATAAACAAACGCTTTTTCTTTTATTCCAATTCGATGAATTCTATCAACACTCTGTATATATTGACTTGCATTGAAATTTCTGTCAAGATAAATTGCATTATTACAAATTTTATTTCCATTTAAATCCATATGTAAACTTATACCCTCAGAGGCTGCAGCTGGATTTGCAATAAATAACATGCAAGTTGGATCATTTTTGAATTTTGCAATATTATTTTCTCTTGTTTCATATATTTCATCATTCTCTGATGATGGTGTTCTTCCATCAACAACTACCGGATTATATTGTATTAATGCATCATATAAAAGGTCAATATTCTTTTGAAAACCAGACCAAATAATAACTTTTTCACCTTTATGTATTAATTCTTTTGCTATTTCACATGCCTTTAGAAATTTGGGTGAAAATTCTTCAAATAAACTGTTTAAATTCTGTTCTTTTACTAATTCGACAAATTTTGTGTCACTAATTATTCTTGGATTAGATGATAATTGAAGCATTCTCATTATACATCTTTTCAATTCTTTAAGCTTTAGTTGAGTTCTAGAATTTTCAAATTTTCTTTTTTCATGAAATTTGATTTTATCATATAATTCTCGTTGTTTGGATGACATTTTTACTTTTACATAAAAAGATTCTAATGGAAGTATATTCAGATCCGCCTTGGTAGTTCTAACGTATAAACTTTGAATTTGATCTATAACATTATTTTCATTAATTAGTTTATTCGGTATTAAAAATTTTAATTGATTAACTAAATCTGAAGTGCCTTGCGGCATTGGAGTTCCACTCATTATATATCTATAATTCGAAATTGTAGCAAATTCTAAAATTGCATTTGATACTTTGCCATCATTTCGTTTTATTCTATGACTTTCATCAATCGCTATAAAAACTTTATTGGTTGTTACAAATTTGATTAATAGGTTAATTAGTTTCTTATCGATAGAAATCTGTTGATATGAAATAATTAAAAAATTTGGGTCTTGCTCTAATAGAAATTTAATATTTTCGAATCCTTTAGAAAGTCGACACATTTTATCATCTATAGATATCCCATTTATATCTTTTACTTTTTTATTTATTTCAACTTTATTATCAAAAACTGACAATAATTGCTCATCCCAAGAAGAGAATGCGTTTTTTGGACAAACTACTAATAATTTTAAACTTTTCTCTAATGATTTATAATATGAAAAAACACTTAAAATTTCACTTGTTTTACCAGCTCCAGGAACACTAAATGTTGCTCCATAATTATATTTAACTAAACCAAGCACATTTCTTATTTGAAAGTCTTTTAAATCTCGTTTAAAACCAAAATCTTTTATTTTTTCATTAATAATATCGAATTCTACAAGTGGATTTTCTTTAAATTTAATTTTATTTGATAAAATAAATTGTTTAAAAGAATCATGGATTTGAAAATTTTCTGATTTAATAATATTATTTATAAAATCATAATTATTAAAGTAATCAATATGCGAGATAGAAAATGAATCTTGACCAAATTCTTTAATTAAATTTAATCCTATCATAATTCTATACTTTACAACCTCTTCTTTATTGGAGCTAGTTGATTTAAATTGAATAAAATTATCAATGGAATAAATTATGATACTCATTTTTTTATTTTTTTATTGATAGTATCTTTTAATATATCTAAAAAATTATGAAACTTTTCAATTTCTAAAATTGTTTCTTCTAATTTTTCAAATTCTTTATCATCATCTATTAAACTTTTAATACAGTAATCGATATTATTTAATGATTCTAAAACTAATACATTAATGATATTCTTACTTTTATTTCTTTTTTCGCTTTCCTCTACTGCACCAGTGACTGACAAAACAGCCTCAACAATTTTGACTGATTTATCTCTATCTTTTTGTTTTGAACTATCTTGAATAGCCTCTACAATATTCCTTTCCTCATCTCGACCAACATTAGTGTCTTGATTTTCAATAATATCTAAATTTTCATTTAAAAAATCATATGATGATGATGATGACGATGTTGTTTTATTTAATTCTCCATTTACCTCATGAGAATTTGATGATACTTTTAAATCTATTTTATATTGTTTGAATAAATTATTCCATGTTTCCGAATTTTCACTAAAAACTTTATTTAACTTCCTAAACTGCTTATATATATCTCCCAATTGGCTTTCTCGATAACCCTCAATTTTACTTTTTATTATTTCGAAACAAATAATATCTATAATTTTAACTCTATTAGCATTACTTTTGTGTTGACCTCTGAATTTATACCATTCAAGAAGTGCAAATTGATCTTTTTCTAAAAGATCATACTCTCCTTTTTTTTCGTACAGGTCTAGAAAAATATCTGCCATAGATAATTCGTTGATCAAATTAATTGGATGGCTAACATCGTTTTGCCTACGTTTATATTCTTCTTCAATTTCTTTTTCACTTCTGCCTAAATATAACTGATCTCTGCAATCCATCGCTTCTGAAATCCATGGATAATCTTTATGTATATCTGGATTTATTTGAAGATTTAATTCTAATTTTCTTATATCTCTTTCGGTTAAATTTGCAGGTAACAAAGCAATTGGGACTTTTTCATATCTTTTAAACCTAACTGGATCACTATAATATAGCTCTCTAATTGCTGACATTCTAGTATTTCCATTTATAAGTATCCCGTCATCACTCATCATCATTGGATGAGCTTTATCAAAACTTTCGTTTTCAAATGTTTTATAGTGGTTTTTTTCGTCCCCTCCAGATATTGAAATTTCATATAAAAGTTCATGCTGTACCTTTAAAGCTTCTCTACACTCCGGGTCTTTTTTAAAAAAATCTATTTCTAATGCATTTTTTGAAATATAAGTTTGTTGAGAACTTTTAGTTCTAATATTTGACAATCTATATATAGGGAAATTAATATCAACCATATATACAGGCACAAAAGATTCATTTGATGTTCCAGAAAAAATTGGTATTCGATTTATAGGATCAGAGCCTTTAAGTTTATTATTTATAAATTCTTTTCTCTCTGTAAAATTATTCCCTAAATCATTTTCTTTTGTATTCATTTTTTTAAATTTAATTTAAATAATTATGGCTCTACTCCTAAAATTAATAAAGGAACAGGAGGGTTATTTCTTCCATGACGTAATACATTATAAACCTCTCCTTCATAATATGCAATTCCACTGCTCATTTTTGATTGCATTAATTTAGTTGGCAAAATTTCTATACCTAAATTTATTACTCCCCCAGAATAGAATAACAAATGTTTTACAAAAAGGTCAAATGCAACAAATGCATATTTCCCAAATTGCACCTCAACTGCAATTTGATCTTTTACAAAATCTGTTTGTTTATAAGATGCAATTGGTTGATCAATTCCTTTAGATATTAAAAAATCTTTTTGCTTTTCAAATGGCAGTAAAGTTAATTCGGGAATAATTTTTTGATCTGTTGAAATATAATACTGATATCTACTTTCTTTCCAACCTATTTTACTAAATTGAATATTTAGTTCTTTATTAATTTCAACTGGGCTATATAAAACTTGTCCCTTTTTTGTTTTTTCTTTACTAACTTTAGTTAAACATTGATTTGCATCAAGTCCTTCAATTACACTTACTATTTCTTTGTATAATTTGTTATGGTGAACGATTAAATATTCTTCACCATTTAAGTGTGAGTATTTTTGTGCAATTTTCATATAACTTAAATTAAATCTATTTTATCCATTCTTTAGGAATTCGTGCAACCTTATCATTTGGGGTTGGTACATGTATCACTTTGTTAATAGGCCTAAACTTCAACTTCCCAGCATAATAATCATTTACTCTATCTTTTGCTAATTTGCAATAACTTAACTCCTTCTCTATGCCATAACCTATTCGTTCATTTTTTATTGAACCTATTACAGTTGATCCTACACCTGAAAAAGGATCCAGTACCCAACTATTTTTGTTTGACAAGGCAAGAACACATCTTTCTACTAATTCAATTGGAAACTGACATGGATGTGCTGTTTTTTCTGGATGATTTGATTTTACATTTGGGATATTCCACATACCTTTTTCCCAATCTTGTTGAATAATTTCCCATATATCGCTTGGGTTTTTCCCAAGTGGGTTCCCGGATGGTAATCCCTTTTTGGGCCCTTTAAAATGCAGTTTACCGGGATATTTTGAAGGCATCCTCACATCGTCTAAATTGAAAATATAGTCATCAGTCTTACTAAACCATAATAAGGTTTCATATCTACCCGAAAATCTGTTACTTGCGTGTAGTCCATGTCCAAAATGCCAAATTATTCTATTTCGTAATTTTAAACCGTATTTTTTAAAAATCTGATAATAATATATGTCAAGAGGATAAACTTCCCCTTTTTCGATATAATTACCAACCTGCCAGCAAAGATTCCCTTTATCCGACAGAGTTCTGATTAATTCAACAATGATTTCTTCTTGTGTTTCTAAATATTTTTCAATACTTGTTTTTGTTTCATAGGATTTGCCAACATTATACGGTGGGGAGGTAAGTATTAAATCAAATGTTTTATCCTTTATTTTTTTCAATAATTTCAAACAATCACCATTCTCGATATAATACTTTACTTTATCCTTCTCAATATTTTTGGATGTTGCCTTTTGTTTCATACTAATTAATTAAAAAATACTAAATATGGCTAAAATTACAATTAATACTTAGAAATAAATAATCTTGTTAAAACAAACATTTAATAAATTTTTTATCCTACCAGTTTCTAGCTACGGAAGAAAATATTCATTTTTTTAACAAAAATTATTAATTTAGAAATTCATCAAGAAGCCGAAAGGCTAGCAACCGAGAGAGTTACCCTCCACGGTGCTGGAATTAGATGAGGACAATTACAGTCAAAATAAAACGTAATTCCCTTTCAAATTTTTCTTGGTGTGATTTTTAAGCATAAAAAAACACATACAATGGACAAGAAAACAGTTACACTTCAGCTATTTATGAAAACCGGCGGCAATCAGCCAAAGTCTTGGGACTCAGAAGTCATAAACAAGTACTTTATTGGCAATTACGCAAAACAATGGGCAATGTGTGATGGATTCCTCCCAACCTATTTGGGCTACGAAAATGGTATAATAAGGTTCAAATTAGTCACTGATCCCAGAATTAGTGGTATATATTGGATTAGTCTATGTAATTACATAGCTAATGAATATAAAAAATCATATAGAACTTTTAAAAGACGCTACGAATTTTGATGTTGAGCATTTTATTGCTAATGACTTAATTGGATTTAATATAGAAGCCGAAAATCTTGAAAAAATGGAAGAATTTGACAATAGACTTAAAGCATCATATGCTTCTCTACCAAAAATTCCCAATTTGTTTCATAAAGGGAAAATTATGTAACATTAATTATTAAAGTATTTTTACTCCAAAATCATCATAAGCTTCAAATATCATATCTGGTATTCTAATCTTAATTGTGCATTGTATATCATCGCCATTTTGCGATAATATTTTATTACGAAAATTATTATAAAGAGTTCTATTTTCATCTATTTCAACTATTAGTAATTGGTTTTTAGTTAATTCTTTGCTATTTAACTCTTTACCGTTTACTATATATACATTATTTATATTCTTTCCTCTCATACTTATTGTTTTATATGCAACTATCTAATATTCCACTTGTCTTTTAAAGCCTTTTCAATTTTCTTAATCTTTATATTGTAAGTACTTATAGGATTTAATGTCTCCATTATATCATCTATGCCTTTTTTTATCTTTTCTGTATCTAGTACAACACCTAAAAGTGCTCTGGTTGCACTATTGTAATTTAATGAACATTGTATTAATTTTTCTCTATCTTTCTTATTATAACTTCTTATAACTTTCCCGATATTACTTAATGTACTCTCTCTATTATTCTCTGGGATATTATTAATCATTTTTAGACAATCTAGTACTTGAAGCATCTCTATATTATCATTAGTAATTTCATTACGCTGGAGTATAAATTTAATAGTAAAAACACTTCTATATAATGTAGGCTTAAATGTATTTCTTCCTATTAATATAGTATTGGCATTAGAGTTATTTAATAGATTCCTATTGAATACATTTAAGCCAGTTATATATCCTATTGGCTTGCCATTTTTTTCTAATAAATCCTTTATAATTTCATTAGAATCAAGAATAGTGCTTTTACTATTTCCTTTTATAGGTTTATAGTATTTCCCTTTAGATAACTTATGTAATTTACCAGTATCAACAAGTCTACCTAAACACTTTACAATTGCTTCTTTATTTTTAGCAGGATTTTCAAATTCTCTATAAGAGAATATATAACCCTCTTTTAGGTCATTTATTCTATTTTTTATAGAGGCAGATATTGTGTGTTTTGGCTCCATAGTTCTAAACTACAAAAAATAATGTCCAGTTTTTTATATAATTTATTGGACATTTTTGTTATTTTAGAAGATAATAGTAAAGGTGCCTATAACCTCCCTTAAACTTCATTATTGTCAATTAATCTATCCGGAAACTGCTTTTTAGCATCGGCGCCAAGTCCTTTAAGTTCTTCTGCTTTTTTAATTGCATTCCCCTTACCCGTAGATAGTTGACCCATAGCTTTTTCATAATTTAGGTTTGCCTTTTTAATTCCTGCGCCAACATCTTCCATAGTTTCAATAAAACCAAATAGCTTATCGTATAATTCCCCGGCTTTCTCAGCTATTTCAATCGCGTTTTTACTTTGTTTTTCAATTTGCCATATATCTGCAACAATTTTTAAAACAAGTAGTAAGTTAGTTGGTCCAACGATAAGTACCTTTTTGTCGTAAGCATACTTCCAAAGTCCAGTATCCTGTTTAACAGCCTCTAAAAATGCTGGTTCAATAGGAACAAATAATATGACATGATCAAGTGCTTTGGCATATTTAGGATAGTTCTTCTTACTTAAACCATCAATATGTGCCTTAAGCGATTTAATATGAGCATCTAAAGCAAGTCTTTGAGCAGCTGGATCGGATTCTGAAACGTACTTCTCCCAAGCAATCAAAGAAACCTTTGAATCTATAATTACCTTTCTATCATCAGGGTAATGAATAGTCACGTCTGGTTGTAAAGCATTACCATTTTCATCCTTGATAATCTCACCTGATTTGTCTTTAATAAATTCTTGTAAGAAGTACTCTCTGTTTTCTGTTAAACCCGAATTTTCAAGAATTGAACTCAATATCATTTCACCCCAATTTCCTTGCTGCTTTACATTGCCCTTTAATGCATTGGTTAAATTCTCGGCTTGTTGGCTTACCTTGGTGCTTGTTTCTACTAACTTTTTCACTTGCCCCTCTAAAGAGTGCCTCTCTCTTGCCTCATCATCATAAACCTTTTCTACTTTTTTTCTAAAATCATTTAAGTCCTTATTCAAAGGCTCAAGCAAGGTCTTGATATTTTTATTGCTGGTTTCCTCTAAAGCTTTTGATTTTTGATCTAAAAGCTCATTTGCTACATTTTTAAACTCAACTTTATAGCTATCACCCATGGTTGAAATTGAAGATTTAAGGTCTGAATATGCGGTTTTCATATTTTCTACCTTTTCCTCTACTTTTGCAGACTTTATTACTAGCTCCGTATTTTGCTCTTTAAGCAATTTGTTTTCTTCAATTAACTCGTTAACCTTTTGAGATTGATCTTTTGATGCATAGATAGACTTTGCATAAAAGAATAATAGTGTACCACCGATTAAAAATGATACTACATTGTAAATTAATGATTCCATGAGTGTTAATTTAATAAAATATTTTGTTGTATTCTTAATTCGTTATATAGCTGCATTTGCCCATAACCTAACAAATGAGTCTCTAATTCAATTGCTTCAACCATGTCTCTCTCGTCGCCATACCCTAATAGATTATATTCAAATTCTCCATCTTCAGTGGTTTCAACCAAGAATAAGCCAATTGAAAATAGGGCATTCATACCAGTTTTAAAATTATCTGCAGCAGCAAAGGGAAGAAAAAAGCCTTTGCTTTGGTGCATTTTATCATAGATATGCCAATATCTATCAATAGCTTCATCTCTTGCAATTTTTAAATCTGGATTAGTGTAATCTTCCGTATCAGAAATTGCATCAGTATTGAATTCGTCAGCATTTAGAGTCGAAACATATACCCAAACTCTATAATGATATTTTGTAAAGATATTCTCCTGAATATTTAATGATTCCATATTATGCGGTTTTTGCCATTAATTGAGATACGTTATGATAGTGAATTAAACACTTTTTTTCTTCAATAGTATGACCGTGTTTAATAATATTTGATGGGTTATGCTCTTGTCTTGTTACTCTAATTGATATCCAAAGCCAAATATTGTTATATAACCACTCATCTACCATAAAATCAATATCATATCTACAAGCTACGAATGCATCATGTACGGTTTTACCAATTTCAACTACCCCAAATACGTGATCATCAGTTGTTAAACTTGGATCTAACCCAATTGTTGCAGCACTTACAACGCCGGATCTAATACCATTTTGTACACCAATCCCCCAGTAACCAATTGCCAATCGATACATGAAAGAGCGCATCATCTTCTCCTCTACATTATTATCCAGATATAATTTTAATAGCTGCAATTGAGATTTGAAAGATTTTTTCCAATGTTCTTTATTCTTTTCCCATAAAGACTCTTTTTTGTTACTAATAAAATATTCAAGTGCATTTTTGATCGTTTTATACTCTTGCGAAGTATTGTTAAACGAAGGTTGCGAAAAAGTTATTTCTGTATTCATTATGTTATTTTTTATTTTTATTTAAATTGTAATTAGCACTATTGCAGACATATGATTTACCACCACTTGAAACTAGATCTCCAGATTCATTTACTGAAAACATAACATCCCGATAATCTAATACCTTAGCCATTCTTCCATTTTCATCTTTAATGAATAAATTTACAATTGGATAGCTTTCAGAGGAAATAATAGCCTCTGCAAAAATCGTGCATGCAGCTGTATAATTATTTTCATCTGATAAAGATTCGTAATAATCTAAAACCTCATCAATAATTGCAAATCTTTCTGGATACCAATGCTCGGATGGGTTATTAATTGGAAAACGAATTCCTTCAAAACTACCATCATCTTTATCAATTAATTGATGGATATAAATTACACTTTCAGTAAGAATTGAAAATTCTTCATCGTACATCTTTTCGGTATCAGCAATAAATTGACTGATTAATGTTTCTTTGTTCATTGAGGTTTATTTTTTTCTTTTTAATCTTAATGCGCAACCAGCTAAAGTTCTTACACTTTTACTGCTGCTGTTTCTTAATTTTTTTGATGCTATTTTAGCAACTCTTCTGCTTGTTCTTGCCATTTTAAAAATTATGGTCTACCTATACACCAAAAGGTTTTAATTGTTAATTATATAAAAGGTTTAAATAGAAATTAATATATAATAGGTGTAATACAGCCATTAACAAAATGCGAATGCAGATTGCTTTTAATTTAGTTAAAACAAATTCAGGGGTAATACCAGAAATAGAACCTGGATTTAAACCATTTAAGCTACAATAGTATGCTTTGTGAAATGAGTGAATTATTGAGTTATACATTCCTTCGTGCTTTTGTCGCACAAAGTTGAAGTAAGAAAAATTCTAAAGTAAGCCTATAGAAGTTTCAATTTCTAAAATATTGATAATCAATAATTTATATTAATATTTGCTTCATCCCATATGGATTTTAATGACTGAGATTTAAAATCATTTCCCCATTTAACTTTATCTCTATCAAATTCTATTTTCCAAATTGCATGGCTTTTTATTACTGGAGTGAAAATATCAAAATTTGCTCTTTTCCCTCTTTTAATATTTCTACGCCTTTCGATTGCTCTTTGAATAATGTCATTCTTAAGTGGGTTTTCTTGGTTTATGATATTTTCAATTTTGTTTCTAATTTGTCCAAGTTTAGTGAAGTCACTTCTTAAATGTGTATACTCTTCTAATTTGTGTTTACCTGTTTCAAATTTTGGTTTGTCTAAACTTTCGTCAAAAATTACTTGCACATTAGAGTTTGCCTCAAAAGAATAAAATATTTTTCTAAATATCTCTTTTACATCTTGATCAGTTTCATAACCTTGTATTTTATTATACAAGCTTTGACAAAATTTATAACATTTATATATATAATTCCAATAAGCTACTTTATTTAATTTTTTAATCTTTTTTATATTAAATGGTTCTGTGTCAAACTTTAATAAAAACAAATAAATTATAAACGCTTGTTTCTGTTCTATTTTTATAATTGTAGAAGAATTATTTAGTGTGCCAACTTCAATTCCATTTTTGGTGATAATTAAATTCTGGTCTGTATTAAAAACAATTAGCTCATCAGGCAAAGCTTGAAATTGATAACTTATATTATTAAATATATTTATTAAATTATTTAGTAATGTGACATTATTGTTATTATTTTCTAAAAATCTCTTCATGCATTTATCACAAATTCTACCAGAACGTAGACTTTGTATAAAATCCAACTTGTTTTTAGCAAAATCAGAAATACAAGAATGATTAACTTTTACATGGGTAACTTCGGAAGCATTTAAATATGTTATATTACTTAAAGAATGGAAAAGATTTTGAAAAATTGAATTTATTATACACCATTCAAAAATATTGTCAATATGATTTAATTCAGCTTGATTAATTATATACTCCCAATCATTAGTGTGTATATAACAATTCTTATTTTCATCACATGCGCTTAACCATCTTGCATCTCCTCTAACTTCCGTTAATAAAAATACATAGTGTTCATTTTCAATAGGGTTATTGATATGATTTTCATGTCTTCTATATTTATTTATAATTTCGAAAAAAACGTCATGTCCTTTTTTAAAATCGTATGGATTATCTATATACTCATTTTGTAAAAATTTGAAATTATTGCGATATATAGATTCATATTCAACTGAGCCAATATCATGTTTAATTAATGCTTTTCCTCTAAAATCTGCTTCTTCGTAATAAGCAGGGGGTGATCTATGATAAATTATATTGAAATCATTATTGTTAATAAAATTGCTTAGTAATCCTTCTAAACTCGAAAGATGTTTAAAGATAAATGACTGGCTAGCTATGATATGTATTGTTATCATTTGATTTTCAATTAAGTATTGAAATTACATATTGTTTTTCATAGTAATAAATAATATAAAATTCAAATTAATATATTGATAATCATTTATTTATGTAAATAAACTTCAATTAACATATACGATGAAATTCTACAATATAGCTTTACAAAAATGTTAAAAAAATGGAACAAAATAAATCGTATTTACGATCAATTGTGGAAGAAGAAAAGTCAATTAAAATTATTAAAGACTATCCAGATTTTCATGAATTCTACTTTGAAAATAAAAAATATATATACGATTCGATAATAGACATCTTTACCCGTTTTATTCAAAGTGATCTTGAATCAGTATCATTAAAAATTGACGCTAAAATAAAAGGTCTAGATTGGAAAACGGATTTTGTATTTAGTGTTGTTAAGGATTTGGAATTACTCATCTCAGATATAATGCCTTATTATGTTGAGAATGAAGATTATGAAAAATGTGCGGATATTAAGAAGTTATACATACAACTTAAAAATCGTAAAAATAATAAAAAAATTAAATAACAACTATGTCAGTAGATTTTCTTAAAAAACTTAATGGAAGAAATGAAGGTCATTTTAACAAATTTCTTAAAGAATTTAATACAAATATTAATGAACCTAAAATTTCATGGTATTGCAGTGGGGGTGATGATTTTAGGAATTTAATATTTTTAAGCAAAGAGTATGTAAATAAAAATGTTAGTCAGAGTATAAAAAATGAATGGATTGAACCAGATTTATATATTTATACCGACTATTATACTCCATTTTTTGAAAAATTATTTCCAGAAAAAACAATTGCTCATTATATTAAACCATTAAGTTCTCTTGAATCTTATTTAACGGAAATGGATACTCTAGGTTCATGGTGTTTGTATGATGATGATAGAACTCGTATACGTGTTAAAAAGCTCGAAATTTTGCCAAGTTTAAATGCAATGGTAGATCCGGAGCTAGTTGAATTTATAGATTTAGACTCAACAAGAAAGAAAGTTGTATTTATTGTATTGGATGTATGGAGTAAGAAATATGGACATTTAGGAGAAAAGAGTTTACTATATCTAAATGTCGAAAATGAATGGTTTGCTAATGAATTGGTAAATTCAAGTGCAATTGTTACTCATATTACACATGTTAGATATGGAACAAATTTTGGTTTTGCAAAGGCTAAAGGTGCTTACTTAAAAAATATATTAGGCAAACTCAAGACAAAATTTTTTATTTCGGATCCACATCTTGAACCAAATATTTTTGATCGTATAGCAACTAAATTATACCCAGCATTAAGAAATAACAAAAATCATTTAATTAGACTAAAAACATTTCATACTGTCCCTTCAAAAAGCTGGTCATGCCATGGAGACGTATCTTTCTATTTTTGTTATTAATACTAACTACAAATAGAAAATTATCATTATGAATTTGAAATTTTTGCATCTAGATTTTGCAGTCAAGTTATTTATAATGTATTTATACGTTTGCATTTGTGTATGGATTTTAATTAGAATATTTAAAAGTGATGAGAAAAAAGAGGAATCCAGTCCAAAAGTAGAAACAAAAAAACCGAAAAACTATATTCAGACTAGTTATTTTATTTACATTAAAGTATGGATTAATGGAATAGAAAAATTGATTACAGATGATAATCATGAGTATAAGGGCGAAGAAAAAAGATCAATTTTGCCCAGAAAGTATGAAATAAATTGTAGCAAAATTAATTTCATTAGAGCTGTAATAAATTGGTGTAAAATAAATTTAGATGGTAATAAAAAAAGAGAAATTAATCTTATTGTTAAGTATATGGCTCATAAAAAATTAATGGGAGAATATAGATATTTTACAAAAACAATAATTATTTATTTTGGTTCACACAATTCTATAGAGGCTTTAGTAGATACAATTATACATGAATTTTCACATGCTCAAAATATTACATCTAAAAAACGTCAAGTCGAATATGATAAACTATCTAAAGATGAAGGATATTATAATAATCCACACGAAATATTAGCAAGAAAGATTGCAAATGAAAATAAAATGAAATGCATAATTTACCTAGTTAAGCAAAATTATTTAAAGTAGTTTTATGTATCTGTTACAATAATTGATTAATAGGTATTTCTTGGTAAGTCATTTTTTTATATTATCATTACATGTAATCTAATTTTAGTCTTTGTGAAATATTTGTCCAATCTTGATCATTGATAATATTATTTCGTCTCCATTTTTTTAGATCTGACAAACCATCAAAACTAGAAAGCAAAGCTAGTTTCAAATAAACCCATTGACTACTATTAACATTAATATTTTGAAATAATTTAGTCAATAGTTCTTGATTTATATCAGTGTTATTGCCTCCTATTCTTTCGTGAAGATTTTTTTCTATTATCATAGCCTCTTCTTTGTTTATACACTGAATTACAAATTGTTCAAAATTTCCATCCCCAAATAATCTATATATTCTAACTAATAAAGCTTTATAATGCCCTTGTGTTATTTTGTCTATATTGTCAAATATTAACTTTGCTCTATTTTTCCGACCTTGTCCAACCACTATAGGCGAATTATTGTATGTTAAAATATATACATAATAAGTTCCATTTAGTATTTCAGTTGCAGTTTGCGGGCGAAATATTCTATTGGGATAAATTCCATTTAATATATTATACATTATTTAATTTTTATTATTTTTGAGCCATTTTGTTCTTTGTCCTTGATTTAATCCTTTAAGCCTATTGTCGATATGTTTGATTGAACTTTCTATTGGTTTTAAATAATCTCTTCCAGCCAAAAAAATAAAAATATCTTTATTTAAATCTGATATTTCACCTAATTGGTCGATTACTTTTTTACCCCATTCAATTTTTTTAGCTTCATCAAGAACGATTAAATCATGCTTTCTTTTCTTTGGTGATATATAACTTAGAGTTTCGTTATATGATTCAATTTCATTATTTAAATCTAATAAATGATATTTTGCGGATAAAATGTATATTTTATCATGTTGAATGCTTTTAGCATATTCTAAACTAGATCTAAATAAGTTACTTTTTTTATACAAATTTTCTGCTTTCATTTTATTATCAAATTTTTTCGATGAACAAGCAATTAAAATAATTGTTTTCTGTTTATTTACATTCATAGTTTAAAATTTAAATCCAATTTCTAAAGTGCCTTTATAATTCCTTAGTAATTGAATTTTTTCTTCAGATAGCTCTTTTACATTGGGCAGCAAAATTCTTGAACTATTCATTGTCAAATACTCTAAAGCTTCATATTCAATTTCAGTATAACAATGCCAACTTTGCCAGATAAGAATAAGCGCAAATTCAGGGTATTCTACATTTAATTTAGCTCTATCAAAATCCATTACTTTTGGTTCCATATTAAAAATACATTTTACAGAAATCAGATGCAGTCATCTTAATTAAATCAATTTCAGAATAAATAAAAGAAGGTGACGGATTGGGATCAACCACAATCACCTTCTTACTCTTACTAACCCCAATTTGTAAAGCACCAGAGGTAAAACCAACTGAATTTGATGTACCCATAAAAATGATTGTATCTGCACTCAATATCCAACTAATTGCTTTTTCATATTGGAACAGTTCAGTATAATATTCATCAAATAGTAAAATATGAGGGCGATAAGACGTTTTCTCATTAATCTTACCACCCTCTGTTATATCAAACAAACCAAACAAATCCTTCTTTAAATTATCTTCACGCACACTTTGCCAATCAGCTAGCTCTAATTCCTCCAAGTGCACAGCGTTAATCTTTCTCTTATAATTGATATTGCCATGAATCTCTACTAGACATCCAACAGGGTGATTAGCCTTAATGTGAAGATTATCAATATTCTGAGTTATAACCTTTATATTCTTACTCGCAAGTATTTCATGTACAGCATTAGGTAATGCGTCTTTACAACTTGCAAATCTGTTATAGTACCACTCCAAGAAATGTCCTGGATCTGTGCAGAATTTATGATAAGTTGCCATCTCCATAGGGTTTTCTTCCCAAATGCCACTCTTACCTCTAAATGGTTGTATCCCTGATTCAACTGAAATACCTGCTCCTGTTATTACTACAATATTCTCCATAATGATATTTTAATAGTGTACTGTATATCTTAGTTTATAAACCACCTTGCCATTATATCGTTTACTCATAGTCTCATCTTCTGTTATTACATCCACAAATAAGTAAAACCTAATTTTATAAATTTTTTTATCCAAAAGGTCTTTTACAAATACTCTAGCTATGTTATCAAGGTTAAATGCATAGTTAATATAACTCTGACCTTCTATTTCCTCAATTACTTCATGTGTATAAGGTAATGAGAACCTATCTCTTTTAACGGATGACTGAATACCTATCTTTTTAAACAAGTCTTTTAATTTACACTCGCATTCTTTCTCAAATTTTGTAACAGCCGCCACATAAGTTTCTGTGTCATACTTATTGGTTCTAATCACTTCTGGAAGAAGAATGGTGTATAAGATGGACCTATTAAACCTTGGCGGTATATATCGTTCGATTCTAGTGCTCATCTGTTAAATTATTTAATGAACCCGATTGGATTTCTATTTGAATTTTTTAATATTAACTCTCGATCAACTAATTGAGTTAAAATAGTCTTTCTGGCTGACTCTGTATTATACTCATTAAAAATGCTTTCTAATATATAAGCCTTTCTGATATTGACAATATTACCAGGCGTCAGTTCTGCTGAAGATGCAATTTCTTCTAATACATGGGGCTCGAAATCCTTAAAGTACAACTGAAGTGTTCTTACTTGATTCTGCTTAGAAAATGTACCAAAATGAAACTTAAAGTTGATTCTTCTATGAAGACTCGTATCAATTGCTCCAGGTAAATTAGATGCTAATAGCACAATTCCATTTATACGCTCTAATTCAGTCAAGAAAATACCTACCATATTTGAATACATGTTACCTACTGAAGAGCCTTCTCCATTAGCCGATCGCTTAGGCATTAAACTATCAAATTCATCTAAGTACAATAACGGGGTTCCATAAGGCCCAACTTCTTTCCCATCAATATTTTTTGTATACTCAAAATGGTTAACTGCCTTTCTGTAAATATTGAATACCTCCTGTGTATTCTTTTCAGTATTACCAACAAAAGCATCTTTTAATTGCGATAAATTCACCTGAAGTATAGGTCTATTATATTTAACAGCAAGATTTCTAATTGTTTGAGACTTCCCTAATCCACTGACACCATACAACAATGCAACTACTTGCTTTGTTTCTACTCTTTCTTCTTCTAATTTTGAAATTGCTTTAATATACCCATTTTCGCTAATCAATTTTTCTAAAAAATCGATTTTCAAGGTCTCCTCATAAACCATTCCCTCTTGGAACTTGATGGTTTCTGGCATAATCAAAGAGATCAGGTTTGATCCGGTAGTAAATTGTCTATTACTTTTCTTCTCAACAATTTTGAGGGTAGTAATTGACTTTTCAGTTAATTGCAGGAAGTCCATAAATGAATCAGGGGCGAATTTTATAAGATCTCTTGACAATAATTGGCTTCTCATTTCAAGTAGCTCATTTTGATAATAGTATTTACTAAAATTATCATTTACTGCAACTCGAAATATACGTTCCATAGAGACTTTTGTATCGCCAAATATGGATTGTCTCGCAACAATGAAAAGGTAAATTGCCAACTCTTCAGAACATAGCCTTTCAGCTTTGAGGTACTTTATCTCATCTAAATTTTCAAACTCATCCATGAGCGTACTTAACTCAGTAGCAACGTCTTCATCATCCATTTCATTGTCATATAGAACACCATGAAATAAGTTTAAAAAAGCAGTAAATGTTTGCTCCTTTTTATCAATTAAAATATCAGGATCCCCCTTTAAAACAGAACTAAGTGTAGTCTGTGACAATGAATATTCAATATCTTCCTTTTTCCCATAGTTTTTCTTTGACGAAACAAACATTTTAGCCTTTCTAAAATACTCCAACTGCTCGTTAATTGATATTGAGTCAACAAGTGTACATTCAAACGCCATCATAAGTTCATTTAACGTGATATAAGGCTTGCCTTTCACTAATCTTCTATTAATAAAATAACATAATAGTAAAATGCCTAAATTATCCTTAACCTTAAAAAAATCCCCAATAATCTCAAAATGCTCCATAACCTTTTCGTAGGCTTCTACCTTCACACTCTTTAACTCACTAGCCAAATTATATACCAGTTCAATGGAGTTACATAACTTAACCGCTAAGTCCTTATTAATTTGATTATTTTGTTCCATAGTGACAAGTTTGGGTTAAAAATTTAGAGTCTGCAAATATGGTAGCTTGTTTTGAAATTTAAATTTTAAGCGAAAAAAGTTATTAGAAATTTTATTAGACTACCTATCTGAATAAGTTTTTACAAATGTTGAAAAACAATTTCTAGTCTTTTTTACAATAAACGCAAGATTGATCTGTGCAATATTTATTTAAACTAAGTGATTGAATTCCCTCCCAAATAGTTAATAGCCAGTTTTCAAAATTTTCAGTAGATACCTCGTCAAACTCAACTCGTTTATTGAGCGTTAAGTAGTCAAATGAAAGTCTGGTGTTTTTTATCTCAGGAAAATTATCTATAATAAGACGCTTATAAATAGCCCCTTGCTTCCAGTATCCATTTCCAATATTTTGTTCATCCTCAAATGCTTCTAGTTTCTCTACAAATTTGTTTGATTTGTAGTCAATAATGTGATAACCATCATTTGCCTGGTCAACTCTATCTATGAATCCATTAATCCTTACCCCATTAGATAAGACAGTTGTAAGGTACTTCTCCGTATATACGGGTTTTTGCAGTATTGGATAGTTAGTTAAATAAGTTTCAATTACAGCCTTAGCATATCTTTTATAGGGAGCTCTATGAAGAGGATGAAACCTATGCTGATATTTCATAAAGACATTGTCTACAATACTATTTATTTCATCTGAACTAGGTTGCAAATTAACCCCTTCAACAATTTGCTCTAAGGTTCCATGTAACAACTGACCAAATGAGGTTGGCGCCGATGGTAGACCTGGTATTTTACAAATGTTGTGATAAAAGAACTTATTTTCGCAGGACAACCAATTACTAATACTACTTGGGGAGATAAGAAAATTCTCAAGTTTTTCTTTTACTAAATCTAAATATTCTTTGTCAAGTTCTAATGGAATTTTTACAGCTTCAAAGTGGGGTAATTGAAAGTTTTCCTTTTCAGTTATTACTAAACTTTGATTATCTATTTGTGGTTTTAATAACGATGTTACTGATACAGACTTATTATTGAAAGTAGTCCTATAGTAGCTAAGGTGTAGATTCTTTTTTGCTCGAGTCATTGCTACGTAAATCAACTTTAATAAATCCTCACTATCCTCAGCTTCTGTCATTATGAAACGGTTTAATAATTTTGGTACGTTGATAGAACCGTATACATCACCCTTGTCTTCATATGCAGTATTAACAAGTGATATCAAATACACATAATCATACTCTAACCCTTTTGTTCCATGTATTGTTGATAAGATAACTCTCGATTTATTTGCAGCATTATCCACATAGTCTATACTTAAATTGTAATGCTTATAATACTCAAATAATTCAGAAAGTGATTCTAAAGACTTTTTATTATCAGTGGATCTAAATTGATCAAGAAAAGCTTCCCATTCATCATTAACAACTTGTAAAGGTTTTTCATTATTGAATTCAATAATATGTTTTTTGAAAAATTGTGCTAAATCCTCTGAAAGTTCTTTGTTTTTGAGATCATCGAACAATGTTATTTCATTAGAAATTTTTGAAATTGTCAAAAGGCGCTCATTATTTTTTATTAAACCTAGCCATGCCATAAACGGAAGATTAGATTCTTCTTTTTTATATAGTAAATAAGCATATCCCAATTGTTCTTTATATCCGGCCTGAATTAACAAGTCGCAGAAATAAGCATCTGATACCTCTGTATCTTTATCTATAAACTTCAAGCACATTAAGGTATTATAGATAGTCTTTCCGAATTGAGTATCTAGTAAATTATTTTTTGAAAAGTTAAGTTTATAATCAACATCTAAAATTTTTAACCATTTTTGAATTGGGATAAGATCATTGTTTTTTCTAGCAAGTACAATAATATCTTCATCAGCTTCAGTTTTCTCAATCAATTCTTTAATTGAACAGGCAATTGAATAAGCCTCTTGTTCCTGGTCTTCATAAGAAGTAAGTGTTGGTATATCGTTTTGCCACTTTTCAAGCTTATCATTACCTGCCACCATTGGACTTTTCTTCAATGGGTGTATATGCTTGGACTGACTTATTAAGTCATATGACTTGTTTAAAATATTAGTAGTGCTCCTATAATTAGTATCCAATACAATAGTTTGGATTTCTGGAAGAATATTTGAAATCCACTCAAAATTGCTCAAATTAGCTCCTTGAAATCGATAAATAGTTTGAAGCTCATCTCCAACAATACATAAGTTAGGGGATACAACATCTTTAATTAATAGACCAATTAGAGCTACCATTATTTTATTACAATCCTGGAACTCATCTATCATTATATACTGATATCGCTCCTGCATACTCTGTCTCAAAGAAACATTGGATTCTAATATATATACTGAGTCATTGAGCATATCCTGAAACTCAATTTTTTTCTTATTATTTAGAATAGTTTGATATTCATTATATAATGGAATAATTGATTTACTAAAATTCTCTATTTTCTTAGCCAATCTCTTACCTTCTGCATTTAACCCTCCTTTTTTTAATTGATAAGCATCTTCAAAAGGAAGAATGGATTCAAGACAATGATTAGTATATGATATGATTTCTTCATTAGTGATACGCTCCTTCTTAAATAAATTGAAGATATTATGTAGCGATTGAATCTTTTTTGCGGATACTGGTTTAAAATCATAGAAACTACCTGCAGTTTTAGGATTTGTTAATAGCTTTTCAATAATCATGAACCTCTGACCAGGAGTCAAAATGGTAGTAGTATTTTTGGAATCCGCAACTTGATTCTCCAAAATAACATCATGCGCAAAGGAATGAAAAGTTGATACCTTAACTTGCTCTGCTTCATCACCCATTAAACTCCTAAGTTTTTTCTTCATCGAATTAACCCCAGCATTAGAAAAGGTAAGACAAAGGATATTAGATGGCTTCATATCAGTCTTTTGAAGGATATTACAAGTTCTTAATGCAATTACAGTCGACTTTCCCGATCCAGCATTGGCAAGGACACATAAGGGACCATTGATGGCCTCAATTGCTAATAGTTGATTTTCATCAAGTTGCATTGATGCTAATTTAAAATATTCATTATTTTCCATATGATAAACCATTATATTTTCTACAAAATTATATAATTTTATGATATTTCCAAATATATTTTATAATTATATGATAAAATGACAGTATTTTATCTAAATAAAGATTTATAATTAATTATATAATATCTTTATAAAAATAAAAGTATGATACTCAAGAATTTAGAAAAAGCAGTTAATAATCTCCTTCAAGGATGGCTTGGTGCTTCAGAGGGGGTTTCGGTATATGTTAAACAAAGGCATCCCTTTGATAATGCGCTAAAAATAGCTTTGATTGAAAGATTATACATGATGGGATTTGAAGATGCGATGCATTTGGAACATTTGTCATCAATTACAACAAATAATTCAAATAATATTGTTGTGACCAAGTCAATAAATACAGACTATATCTATCATCCATGTATAGACTACGATACCGATGGTAAAAAAATTAATCATATTAATATAGATCTAAGGCTTCACTTGTTATTTGGAGAAATTAGTCAAATAAGTAAAAGAAATTTCAATAATGCTTATTTGCTTCTTGTAGTATTTCCTTGTACAAATACTGATAAAAATTGGACCCCTCATTTAGAAAAAATTAAATCACTAATAGATGGTGAACTTTTTGGATTAGACTTTCGTTTTACAAACAACGCACCAGGTGTAATTTACTTTGGCAAAATTGATACAACTGAAGCAGGATTGCACAAATCTAGAAACCTAATGGAAAATTATAGGAATGTTACACTTGAAACTATTGTTGAAACTGAAAATGAAAATTTTAAAAAAACGAGAGAGCGAGTTGGGTTAAGTACAAATTCGTATTATGAAATCCTTTATAAAATACATCTAGAAATGTTAAAGGATAAGAGTATTATGTCAATAACTGAATTACAAACTAGATTTCAAAATGAAGTTATACGTCTAAAAAAAATTGAGAATCCAAATATATCATCAAATGAAATTGAATCTATAATAGACAGCTTTAATTCAAATGGATCAGGCGCAAAAAAGGCACAAATATTACTTAATACAATTAATGAACCTAATAGAATACATTACAGACCATTTATTGATCAAATTTCAAAATTTAATTTGTTTGTATATATAGATGATGAAAACCTTAGAGTGCCATTTAGGAATAAAAAAATTAAGGCATTTGATATAAATGATAAAAGTATAATTGAAAAAACACTTTATTATAGTATCAAAGCAAACCCAGGTGAAAAAAGAGTAGCAATTGGTGTGAAGGTTAAAGATTCGGAATTAATGAAAAACAAATAAAATGAATATAAAACCATACTTAAGTCAAATTCAAGCATGTAACCCATTAAGTCAACATTTATACTATAATTCGGAAATGTGGGTAAAATACAAATTTGAGAACCCCAATATTCCTACTAAAATTTTATTTATCACAAAAAAATACCCAAAGTCCATTTCTAGAGAAAATATTATTGATTATTTAAGAAGCCCAGAAAAAGAATTACTTACTGGGTTTCTCATGACAATGATTTGGGGGCATGGGGCATCTGAGCATGGTAAAATGGATAACAGAGGCCCATATAAGGTTAATATAATGACTTCAGATATTGCAAATACTTACAATGTATTAGAAAATTGTTATACAGCTTTAATTAATAATGATATAAAAAGTGCATTTGAATCATTTAATACTATGAAGAAAATAAAAGTAAATTTTTTTTCAAAATTTCTTTACTTTTTAGGTCGTTCTCTTAACATAGAAAAATATCCTCTAATATTTGACGCAAGAGTAGCAAGCGCTATGTGTAAATTAAATTCTATTGACAATGGAATTTTTAATATACTTACAATTGCACCTGGTCAAAAATACGTATCATATGAGTCATATATGAATATTATGCATGAGCTTTCAATTTCAAATATAGTTGATGCTGAAAAAATTGAATACTATTTATTTTTAAATTCATAATAAAATACATGAGTAAGGAAATAACTTGTAATCTGACTATGAAAATTTAATATTTTGTATAACAAAAAACTTGTCATGACAAAAAGTATAATTATCATTTAAGATAATATTCAATTTTTTTTTAAAAAGAATAATACCTGACAATAATTCTCTATTAGTGCTTAGATGTTATTCTTTGAAATAACACATTGGGATTTAGGCATATCATTTGACATATTACATATAAAAATAGTTATGTCATTAATGAATCCAGAACTTCTTGAAATTGCATTACGACCTTTAATAGAAAGTATCATAGAAGAGAAATTAGAAACCCGTTTAACAGAATTAATTAGCCAACAGTCAATTTATTCCGAATGTGAAAAGCCAATTCCTGTCAAAGAAATGGCTGCAATTTTAGGTATTTCAGTAAGTCACTTATATAAGAAGTGTAAAAGCAAAGAAATGCCTCATAAGTTTAAATTCGGCAGACTTTACTTCTATTTGTCAGAGATTAAGACATGGATGGACGAGTAAGAATTATCCCTCCATCCCCTCCATCAATCCTTCATGCATAGTTTTTAAACTATCATCATCAAAGCTACCAAAGTAGTCTTGTGTTGTGGTGATATTAGAATGACCTAATGCTTCTTTAATATAGATTAATGGAGCTCCATTGTTCTTTTGTATGGTTGCAAAACAGTGTCTCGCCACATAGGTCGTTAATTTCAATGGAAGGTCTAAATCAGTACCTATTTCATTTAAGGCTTTATTGGTGTTTCTTATAAATGTGCTAATACGTTTCTCAATTAGCTCTAGATCCATTCCTCTTTCCAATACTGGAAAAATATAGTCTTCTGGCTTGCCTTTGCTTACCCTTCTCCTATCCATTATCTCCTTTATACGGTCAGATATGGGCACTTTAATTGGCAATGCACCATCTCTTGTTGTATTCTCAGTTTTTGATCTATAAAATTCAATAAAGTCGCCATTAATCTTTTTATTGGTCAACAAAGCAATATCCTTAAAATTCATCCCATTACACAAGAAACTAAAAATCCAATAGTCTAGTGCTTTTTGTTCTGACACTAACTTTGGCTTATGATTTAGGATTTTCTTTAAGTCGTCTTTCTTTAAGGAACGTTTTGATTTTCTTGGAGAGGGTATTTTATAT
>JACCDL010883256.1_pt1 | contig 27870 bp, 28 predicted proteins | sample 7441931 | NCBI WGS metagenome assembly JACCDL01 (sample SAMN15323437, study PRJNA562643) | freshwater metagenome | isolation source: river surface water | place: USA:Blue River Watershed | collected 2017-08-16 | reverse complement strand
GTGCCTGAATCCAGTGATGCACGAGGCCCCTATGTAGGCATCGGTCTAGGGGTTAGCAAGTTAGGGCCACGAAATGATGCGCATGAAGGCGTACATGGCGCGTCACCTGCTGCCGCAAAATTTTACGGAGGCTATCAGTTGACAGACACTTGGGGCGTGGAAGCTGGCTTGGTCCAACTTGGTCATGTGCACAAGGACCTTACGACCAGCGATGGTTCTAGCCTTCGTCACAGTGGCGACGCACGAAGCACATACATCGCTGGAACAGGTCGCATAGCCTTAGGTTCTGGCTTCACGCTGACTGGAAAACTAGGCATGTCTTTTGGCCAAGTTCAAGGAAAAGATTCGGCAGACTCCCAATACACATTGGGTGGCCATAAAGCCTCGCCCTTGCTGGGCGTAGGTGCCGAGTACAAGCTCAACCGTAACGTGGCGCTAACCCTCAATCTGGATGGCTATGGCAAAGTATCTGAAAATGTAAAGGCCAGCGCCGCCACACTTGGAATGCGTTACAGCTTCTAAATTTGCTCGGTCAGAACTGATGGTGTTGCTATCGGTTCTGACTTCTCGAATGATCAGTTCAAAAAAGTGGACTCAGCACCCTGTTCGCCACTATTGTTGAGGAGGCTCGAAACGGTAGCCCACGCCATACACAGAAGCAATACAGTCGTCACCCGACTGAATGGCTTGCATCTTGCGGCGCAAGTTCTTAATGTGAGTGTCGATAACGCGGTCACTCACATCACGCATATCAACTTGGACATTCTCAAGCAGTTGCGCCCGAGAGAAAACACGCCCTGGTTGGTTCAAGAGGTGACGCAGCATTTTGAATTCAACTGGCGTCAAAGACAAACGGTGTCCACGCCACTCGATTCGCATGCCTGCATCATCGATCGTCCAAATTTTGACTGCAGTTGTCACACGTCGCTCTGCCCGACGCAGGAGTGCATGAACGCGGGCCATCACTTCCCGTGGGCTAAATGGTTTGCAAACGTAGTCGTCGGCGCCACTGTTCAAACCGAGCAAGCGATCTAACTCGTCGATGCGTGCGGTCACCATCAGAATTGGAATGTCGGAAAATTCCCGAACAGCGCGGCATAAACTCACGCCGTCCAGCCCGGGCAAATTCAAGTCCAGTATCAAAAGACTGGGGGGCGCATGACGAACTTCTGAAAGTGCCAACTGACCATCCATGAGGCTATTTGCCTCAAATCCCTCACTGCGCAAATAGTCTACTAACAGCAAAGCTATTCGGGGATCGTCCTCCACCACCAGAATACGGGGAACTTTGTTCACGTTGTAGCTCCGGTCAATTCTGTTTGTATCACCCCTGACATTCGCGGAAGCTCAAGCCTCAAAGACAAGCCGCCAAGCCCCGATGCGGCGGCTGTCAGATGGCCTTCGTGCGCATATGCAATGACCTGGCAAATAGCCAAACCAAGCCCGCTACCACCTGACTCATTGCTGCGAGCTGCATCCACACGATATAGAGGCTCGAACAGCTGAGGTAAGTGGCTATCTGAAACACCGGGAGCACTGTCTTCCACCACCAGTCGAATGAGATGCTCGTCAAATTCCAAGCGAACAAGTATCTGTCCAGGTGCATGGGTGTAACGCAAACTGTTTTCCAGGAGGTTGGCCATCAGCTGCTCAATGCGACCCGCGTCCCATTGCACTTTTAGCTCTATCACATTAGCTGGCCACTGAACATGAAGGTTGAGCCCGGCAGCTAGGGTACGAGATTCAAAGCGAACCTTTAATCGTTCAAGCATGTCGATGGCATCGTCTCCAGCCATGAGACAGGGCAGCGTTTGCAAATCGGAAATGGCCAAAAGGTGCAGGTCGTCTACCAGCCTATTTAAACGAAGCACTTCTTCATGAAGAACGCCAATGGCCTCAGACCGCAACGGCCGGATGCCTTCATTCAACGCCTCTATGTCACCACGCAATACCGTTAGAGGTGTGCGCAGTTCGTGCGAAATATCGGCAAGCCAGCGACGACGTGCTGCCTCGAGCTTCTGCAAACCTTCGGCCATGCGATTGACATTGCCGATGACGTCACCGATTTCGTCGGTACGGCGCGTGCTGAGTCGTATGTCAAAAGCACCTTGCGCAATTTGTGCCGTGGCAGTCTGAATTTCAATCAGTGGACGCACCCAGCGGCCAGCGACCCAACGGGCAATCAGCAATGCCGACAAGAGCAAGAAGCAAGAAATCACCAGAATGCTTTGGTACTGCGAAGTCAGGAAGCGGGTCTCGACATCGTCGGGTACCGGCTTGAGTTTGAGCATACGTACCACCGCAACCTGTTGACCCTGTACAGTCACCGGCCACTCGATCGAGGCGCTTGCGTCGGCTTGAAGCGATTTCCCCAACAAAGGCTGACCGTCGGGGGCATAGAGCGCTACCCGGTCTTTGAAGGCATCAATGCTGTCTATGGGGCGTGGCGGTGGGCCGAAGAACCCCCCGCGTTCAGGATTTGCAAAATTCGGCGAAAAAGGCGGTCGTGGCACAACGCCCTGCGCTCTGCCAAACTCGTGCAGCAGCATGCGCAAATCCACTCCCTTTGCCGCTAATGCATCCAGCCCGCCCTCGGCCTCGGCACGCGCCGAAACGGCGACTGCAAATTTTTCAAGCCGCTCGACGTCACGACTAGCCAAGAAATCAGAAAACCCGTTACGCAGATTCCAGGCATTCAAGGCGCCCATGCACAGCACCGTCAGCAGCACGGCCGACAGTAACAGAAGTGCTTGGGTGTGGACAAGGCGGATTCGCATGAAGTTTCTATTGAGCCACGCAATTACGGGGAAATTGTGGAGATTTGCTCATATTTTTAACACATTGATTTTCAAGGATAGCGTCCACGGCAACGCAGGGGCTTGCCGTCTAACCCGGAGTTATTCCATGAAAACCAGCATGTCAAAACACACTCAATACAAGCTTGCTCTTACCGGCTTGCTCACCATTTTGCTGAGCGCTTGCGGCGGCTCAAGCACGACGACCACGACCGACTCTGGCACCAACACCAACACCAACACCAACACCAACACCAGCTCAAGCACGGCGGGCATACTTTGCGACTATGCTTCCAACCTTTTTAACAGTTCGCCTTCGGTCAACGCCACAGCAACGGCACGCTGGTCTTGTAGCAGTACACAACGCTCTATTGTGGCCAACGGCCTGCCAGACCACGCCGTCGGCACCTTTCCCAACAACGACAATCCGAACGCCATCGCTGCCCAAAACATTACGGCCTCTGTCTCCTTGACCCCAACCCAGACCACGGTGATCACGCCGCGTTTTGGCGCCCAGAACAAACCAGGCATTGCATTGAATGGCGTCGTCTTTGACCCGGGCACGGCGGGAACGTGCGACGACTCTGGCACCAGTTGCCAAGGGGGTGGTGGGCCCGGCGGCGGCACCTGGACCATGGAAGCCTTGGGGCAGACTTCGTTCCGGTTTGGAACTGACAGCAACAACGCACATGTGCAGCCCGGTGGCATCTACCACTACCACGGTGTTCCTGAGGGTTTAGTCACCAAACTCAACAAGGGAACCGCCATGTCGCTCATCGGATGGGCTGCTGATGGCTTTCCCATTTATGCACGCTATGGTCACACCACTGCCACCGATGCCAACTCGGCGATCAAGGTGCTTGCATCCAGTTACAGACTCAAAACTTTGCCTGATGCCAATCGCCCGCCTATCAGCATGTATGGTATGGGCGCTTTCACGCAGGACTACGAATACGTGGCTGGACTGGGCGATCTGGATGAGTGCAATGGCCGCAACGGTGTAACGCCCGAGTTTCCAAAAGGCATCTATCATTACATCGCAACCGATACTTTTCCTCACCTGCAGCGCTGCGTCAAGGGATCACTTTGATAAGTGCCATGCTCAGACGCAAGGGGGCCAAATGGATGACAGCCGCCCTTGTATTGTGTTGCTGCATGGGCGCCATGACACCAGCGCAGGCGCACTTGGTAGCAGCCCAAAAGGGAACACTTAACTTTGCGGAAAATGCTGCTTTTTTGGTTCTGTCCGTGCCCGTATCGGCATTGCACCACGTTGACGATGACGGTGATGGAATGTTGTCCAAGGCTGAACTAGCGACTCATGCCGATGCAATTGGACAACAAGTAAAAGCAGGCGTTCAACTCATGGGGCCCGCTGGTACGTTGCCTTTGCATTTGGTGATGATCAACATTGAGTCCCCAGAAAGTGCGCCGACTGCCCCAGCCAGTCACCTTGTCGTGCTTGGACGATATGACTTGGGAGCTCACGGCAAGCTTGCAGATGTGCCTAAAGCTAAGGCGTCAGACGGTCTGTCCTTGCGCTTTACATTGTTTGGCAACAAGCCTGGCGAACAAGTGGAAGATTTGACCGTCACGCGCGAGAAAGAAACGCAGTGGTTGCAATTTACTGTGGACAACAACTTTAAGCCTCTATTGCCCAGCGCGATGGTAGTTTTTGGTGAGTACATCCGCAGCGGCGCAGACCATGTATTGAGTGGGCCAGACCATCTGCTTTTTTTGTTGCTGGTGCTTTCTGCCGGGTGGCGCTTGTCAGCCTTACTAGGCGCTCTAACCTCTTTTACTGCGGGCCACGCAATTACGCTTTCCCTGTGCGTCTTGGGGGGTGTGACTGTGTCAGATCGGATTGTCGAGCCTGCGATTGCCACCACCTTGGTCGGCGTGGCCGCTTTTGATATTTGGACTCGCAGGCGTGCCAAGGTGTTGCCTTCTTACGTGCGGTTCTTAATGGTCTTCAGCTGCGCATTGGTACATGGTCTCGGACTGGCTGACGCCTTGCGTGATGTGACGCAATGGCCCACTGACAGCAAGCATTTCTTCCTGGCGCTCGCCGGCTTCAATGTAGGCATTGAAAGCGCTCAGATCGCCGTCGCGCTGCTAGCGGGATTGACAGTGCTGGTTTTAAGCCGCATCAGCGGGCTTGCAGTGTGGCAGCGAGTTGCTCGCCATAGCTCATTAGTGGGCTTGGTAGCCGGCACATTTTGGTTCATCGAGCGTATCGCCCATGGCGCTTAAATCGTCTTAAATTTCTAACAAAGGAAAAATTTATGTCCTCCATTGGCTCCATCAGCTCAAACACCTGGCTGAGTGCATCACCGAATGCGCGTTCTTCCAGTGCACTTTCAACAGACCAAAAAAGCAGCATTCAATCAGTGCTCGACCAGTTTGATTCCAAAAATCTTTCTGCAGCCGACGCCAAAAAAATCACATCTGAATTCAAAAAACTGGGGGTCCAACCGAGCCGGGAATTGGAAGAAGCGATGGCGGCATCGGGGTTTGATGCAAAGCAGGTTGGCGACCTCGCCTTTGGTCAGGGCCAGTTACCCAGCGGGGGGGCACCTGGTGGCAGTTCAAAAGCCATGGTGAGCAGTTCGCTTTCCGAATTGAAAAGCCTCATGGCATCGATTGGCGTGAACAGCACCAATTCTGGCAAGTCTGACGAGGAGGTGACCGAGGCCACAGACGCATTTTTGAAGGCCGTGTTTTCTCAATCGACGGACTCTCGCACGGCCAGCAATACGAACCAAAGACCCCAAGGTGGGCCACATCCAGGCGGCCCAAATGGCGGCAACCCGCCACCCCCCGCGCCTGCGAGCAACAGCTACCAGGAATCCAGAGACATCGAGACCTATTTGGAAAGCTTGATGACGTCTATCACCTCGGACTCCGAGAGCACAACTTCAGGCGTATCGGCAAGCGCTGCCGCAAGCAAGTTGGTTCAAAGCGCCTCCTCATTGCTCAAGGCCAGTGGCATTGACGCATCTAGTGAAAACTTGCAAAGTTTTATGCAAATACTGCAGAAAAACATGGCAGCATCGATGGCAGATAAAGGTAATTTGGTGGATCATTCGGTTTAGTTTGATGGCGCCGAATGAGTTTTGACACAGCAATTGCTTGCAAACAGGCGTTTGAAAGATTGAAATATTGAAAGAAGTCACTGGCGGAGCAGAACATACTTCATCATAAACCGCCTAAATTCCCAAAGGACAAGCCGATTAAGCACTTGAGGTCCAAGTCATCATTCTAAATGTTGAGACATCTTCTTGTACCGTGAGTTTTCAGAACCTCTGTTCTGAGTGCTCCGGAATTACAACCAGATAGGTAGCCCCACTTTTCCCTTTCGACCCAAAGCGAACTGTCGCGACGCTTCTTTGGACGGCGGTGATGCAGCGAAAGCGGCCGGTCGTGGTCCGTCATCACTTAGGGGCCTCTCCTCATTAGTGGTGACTCATACTCAGTCGTCCCGATTTCTTTTACCTTTTTGAATACCCGCAAACGCTGCCCCGCATCAGCCCAGTCGGGCATGGCGTCACCCCTCACAAACCTGGCCCAGCGGGTGTGCATGTCATGGGCCAAAGCGCCTGGAGCCAGCGCACCAATGAACTCCTGGGCCCGGCTCGAATGGGTATTACCCAAGACGAATGGGATTTCCATGGCATGGGCTGCGCCCAAGCGTCCTCCATACAAGGGCGATTGCCATTCAAACCGGTACAAAAAGGTGGGGCAATTGGCCTGGTGCAGCAATTTTTCCAGGGCCAAGGTGGGCTTGCCGTAAAAATAATCGGTCTGGATGCGGCTCAAGGCATCGCCCAAGTTCATTTGTGAGCTCTCGGCCCGGTAGCCGTCCAGCGTCTGGGCCAAGGTTTGGGCGGACCAGCCGATGTCCTCAGCAAAGGTCCGGACCCTGGCCTCATCAATACGATCAATCTCCCCATTCGGGACCAGGTAGAAACGCATTTCTTCGGCATTGGAGCCCAGCAAGACCTTACGCTTGGCACCGCCCGAATGCAGGCGTTTTTCAATCGCTGGCAAGGGCTCCATCTCAATCAGGAGGCCATCGATCACTGGGCGCACTGGAAAGTAATTTCTGGGTCGCAGTCCCCATTGCTTTTTGAGGTCCTCATTGCCCATAAACGAGGCCAATGCCCGGGTCAGCGAGGCCAGCGGTACCGCGGCGAGTGCTTGGCGCGTGGGCGCAACGCAAAGCACTCCGGCCAATGCATGGCGGATGCGCTGTGCGTCTTCCAGGCTGTGGCTTTGCATGCTGGGGCTTTGCAAAATGACGCGTTCGAACAAGGCCTCACTGCCGGACAATCCCATCAGGTGGGTGATGGCCCCAGCGCCTGCCGATACACCCGCCACGGTCACGCGGCGTGGGTCGCCGCCAAACAAGCCAATGTGCTCTTGTACCCAACGCAGCGCAGCCAGTTGGTCTTGCAGCCCCCGGTTGGGCGCAGCATCGTCAAAGTGCATGAATCCATCAACGCCAATGCGGTAGTTGATCGACACAAAAACAACGCCCTGGCGGGCCATGGCGCTGCCGTCATACAAGGCGTCGGACGCGCCACCACGCATGAAACCACCACCGGGAATCCAGACCATCACGGGCCAGGGACCATCACCTGTGGGTGGGCACCACACATTCAGACTCAGGCAGTCCAGATCGCCTGCATGGTCAGCACTGCCAGGCAAACCGACTTGTGCTGCCACGGGGCCAAAACGATCGCATGGGCGAACACCGACCCACGGCGAGACCGGTTGTGGTGCTTGCCAACGGTATTCACCTATCGGCGCAGCCGCATAGGGAATGCCTTTGAAAATGCGCAAAGCGGGCGATCCGGTATCCCCCGCAGCAGCGCTGCTGACGCCTTCGATCCAGCCAGCGGGCAGTTGCAGGCGCATGCCGTGGGCTAGATTACTCACTGGCCAGACCCAGCTTGTCGATCAAGGGTTTCCAGACCGCGATGTCGCGCTCTGCCCAGAGCGCCACGTCGGTGGGTTTGCTGGTGGTCAGGGTCACATTCATGGCGTTCATGCGCGTGACGTAAGCGCTGTCGTTGCGGCATTTGTTGGTGGCTTCATTGAGTTTGGCCACCAAATCAGCGGGGGTGCCTTTTTTGGCCACGATCGCAATCCATGCTGGCCGGGCCAGCGCCTGGGGGCCACCGGCTTCGCTGATGGTCGGCACCTCGGGCATGAGGCTGGAGCGCTCGGCCGCAAAAACAGCCAAGGGAATCAGTTTGCCCGCTTTGACTTGCGCTACAGCTGTACCAATCACCAGCGTCATGGCCTGAATTTGTTGACCCATCAAGGCGGTCAGACCGGCGGCTTCACCCACAAAAGGCACATGGGTGGCGGGCCATTTCATGGATTCGGTCAAGGCGGTTGTGAGCAGATGGGCTGGACTGCCTTTGCCAGGGGAGCCAAAGTTCAAACCACCCGCTTGAGAGGCAGACACTTTGCCCAGATCGGCGAGTTTGGTCACCCCTGAACCTGCCGGGACCACCAGCACCAGTGGCGAGGTGCCGATGACAGCGACACCATCAAAGTCCTTGATCGGGTCGTAGGGCATTTGCTTGTGCACAAAAGGCGTGATGGTCATCTGCGACATGCCGATGGTCATCACGTTTTGCCCGTCGGCGGGCTGGCCTTTCAGGTAGTTGATGGCCAGGATGCCGTTGGCGCCGGGCTTGTTCTGCACCACAGAGGGCTGACCTGTCTGACGCGAGGTGCACTCTGCCCAAGCCCGGGTCATGGCGTCAGAGCCGCTGCCGGGTGGCTGCTGTGCGACCACCTGAAGGGCCGTTTGGGCTTGGCTGGCCAAGCCCATGGTCAAGGTGGCGGCCAGCAAGGCGGCTTGGGGCAGGGGAAAATTTCTCATGGTGTCTCCTGGGGTTATGTGGTGATGGACTGGATGAACTCGGACAAGAGGGTCAATTGCGAATCGATGCTTGCAGCGGGTGCGAACGGTCGGACCAGGCCCAGCCCTCGCAATGTGGTCAAAACAAACTGCATGTGTGCGTCAGCCTGTGGATGGGTGGCGATCTCGGGGAATGCCGCCATGAATTGCACGCGCAGGCGCTGTTGAATAAGGGACCGCTGCTCGATGATGTGGGCGGTCATGACGGCGTCGTCAACTGCAGCCAAGTAGGCCGCCCAAGCGCTTGCAAAACGCGGCTGGCTGTAAAGCTGTTCCCAGGCCTGCTGAACAAAATGCTCCGACCGGCGGCGCAAACCCCATCGGGGTGAGGGCCAAAAATCGGTGTCACTTTCGAGTGAATCGATCAAACGGCTGAGCACTTGCATCATCAAGGCCGCTTTGGAGGGGAAGTGGTGCTGCACGGCACCGGACGTCATGCCAGCGGCTTTGGCCACCGCCTGAATGGAAAGCCTGCCCGCGCCTTTTTCCTGCACCAGAGTCAAGGCCGAGTTGAGCAAACGCTCATGCGTGAGTTCTCTTTTGACCTGGTGCAAATTGGGTTTCATGGTGACTGTCAAAGTCTGCGATGCATTCAAATTAAATTATGGATGTAATGTAATTTGACGCGAATCGCGTTTACCCCTAATTTGCTTCATAAAAATCAAACGGCTACTTCTAAATTGTAGGTCGTCCACTCACGAGCTTGCTCGCTTATCGATACACCAAGGCCCGGCAACGTTGGCACAAGCATTCGGTCATCTTTGATTTGGATGCGTTCATTGAACAAGGGCTCCAACCATTCAAAGTACTCCACCCAAGGCTCGGTTTTGTAGGCTGCAGCCAAATGGATGTGCAGCTCCATCGCAAAGTGCGGAGCCAGCATAACGCCAGCGTGTTCAGCCAGCTGCGCAATCTTGAGGAAAGGGGTGATGCCGCCCACACGAGGGCCGTCGGGCATCAGGGAATCGACGGCGCGGTGGCGAATCAAGTCCCAGTGCTCTTGAACGCTGGTCAGCATCTCACCCGTGGCAATCGGGGTATCAAACTGCACAACCAGCGCGGCATGGCCTTCATGGTCATAGGCGTCCAAAGGCTCTTCGATCCAGATCAGGTTCATCGGTTCCAAGCGGCGGCACATGCGCTGCGCGGTGGGGCGGTCCCATTGTTGGTTGGCGTCCACCATGATCGGAAAACGATCGCCCAGATGCTGTCGCACGGCGCTCACGCGCTCGATGTATTTGTCACAGTCGGGCTGACCCACTTTGAGCTTGATACCGCCGATGCCTTTGGCCACCGAGGCCGAAGCGTTGACGAAGAGCTGATCCAGTGGTGTGTGCAAAAAAACCGCCTGAGGTGTTGTAACAGCGCACGCTGTCGCGGTGAGTCCCAAGCAGCTTGGCCAAAGACAAGCCTGCGCGTTTGGCTTTCAGGTCCCACAGCGCCACATCAAAAGCCCCGATGGCCTGCACTGAAAGGCCGCTGCGGCCTACCGAAGCACCCGCCCAGCAGAGCTTGTCCCAGAGCTTGGCGATGTCGTTCGGGTCTTCCCCCAACAAGACTGGGGCGATTTCAGTCATCGGCTTTTGCCGACCAGTCAACACCCTGGCGTCGCTGATCGGCGTGGCCAAAGGCAAGGTGCAGGCAGAGACACGGACCCAAGAGATGGCATCGGACATGGTTGGCTTAAACGACGTCAATTTGGGGTCGTTTAAGCTGGGCACTGCCTTTGTGCAGCTTACGACCACTTCAAAAAATAAGTGAGAAAATCAAAAAAGCGGCTACACCATTGATGTGCCGCTTTTTTTCGGAGATCTATTTTTTCAGATAGTCACCCACCAAGGCAAGCCAAAATGCCGCCCCTGGGGCAATGAGTTCATCGTTGAAGTCATAGCCAGGGTTATGGACGTGACATGCACCACGGGTTCCCGGTCCGCCATTGCCGATAAAAATATAGCTGCCAGGCACTTTCTGCAACATGAATGCAAAATCTTCACTGGCCGTATAGGCGGGCCCATTAGGCTCAACCCGATCTGCGCCAAAAAGCTTAGTAGCGACTTGCGTCGCGAATTCAGTTTCATCGGGCGTATTCGCCAGTACGGCGTACCCTTCGCGCCAGTCGATGGCAGCTTGCACCCCATAGCCTTCTGCCTGAAGCTTGACCAGCGCTAGGATTCGCTCTTTCAACAAGGCTCGTACTTCTGTGTCGAGCGCTCTGATACTGAGTGCGAGCGTGGCAGTCTGAGGAATCACGTTATTGGCTATGCCCGCATGGATGGCCCCAACCGTCACCACGGCCGTTTTCTGTGGGTCGACATTGCGTGACACGATAGTCTGGAGTGCCATGACGATCGAAGACGCAGCCACCACTGTATCCACTGTCTCATGAGGAAACGCACCATGTCCACCCCGTCCATTCAAAGTGATAGTCACGTTGTCGCTGGAAGCCATCGCTGAACCTTTTCGGAACTCAAAGCGACCAGCTTCAACGCCTGGCATGTTGTGCATCGCAAAAACGGCATCACATGGAAATTGATCAAACAGACCATCCTCCATCATCTTCAGCGCACCACCAGCTCCTTCCTCGGCAGGCTGAAAAATCAGGTGAACTGCACCATCAAATTCAAGGTCTTCAGCGATCAACTTGGCGGCCGCCAACAGCATCGCTGTATGCCCGTCATGACCACACGCGTGCATAACCCCAGCCGTTTGACTTTTCCAGGGGCTAGAGCCTAACTCTAAGATCGGCAGTGCATCCATGTCAGCCCGCAAGCCAATAGACTTTCCCTGTTGACCACGACGCAGTGTTCCCACTACGCCTGTTCCACCCAAACCGGTTGTGACCTCATAACCCCAGCCATTCAACTTGTCGGCGACCAAGCCAGCGGTCTGATGCTCTTCGAAGGCCAGTTCAGGGCGCGCATGAATATCACGCCGGATCTGAATAAAGTCACCGACGCGCTGAATCAATGAATGCGCCAGATAGTTGCTTTCTCGCATCTAACGCTTTCGTTATTGGGCTTGCAAGCCCATCGATTTGGCAATGGCGCGGTATCTGGCTGTGTTTTCGGCATAAAGCTTGCCTAATGCTGTCAAAGCTTGCGGGCGTGGGACGATCATGGCTTGAGCCTCTAATGCGCTCTTGATGGCTGGATCGCTTGCCACTTCACTCAAAGCTTTGTGCAAAGCCTGAACCACTGGCTCTGGCGTATCTTTGTGGACAAAGTAGCCTGCCCAGGTATCAAAGACAAATCCCTTGAGTGCTTTGCTCTCATTCAAGGTCGGCACTTTGCTAAAAAGCGCTTGCCGCTCTGCTGATACGACAGCGGGAGCCCTAAGCTTGCCATCCTCAACCAGCTGAACTTGACCTTTGCCATAAGGCGTCATGAAGATATCGACTTGTCCACCCATCAAATCTTGTACAGCTGCAGCACCTCCTTTGTAGGGAATATGCGTCATAGGAATGCCTGTGATCGAAGACATGTGCTCACCCATCAAGTGGTAAAGAGAGCCGAGACCGACGCTTGCATAAGTCATAGGTTTCCCCTCAGCAGCTGCCTTTTTAGCGTACGCGATCAATTCATCGCCATTTGTGGCGGGGAAATCTTTGCGTGCAAGCACCGCAAGAGGATTGATGCTGATCATCTGCACAGGCCGAAAGTCTTCGGGCTTGTACTTGATGGCTGCATTGGCCAAAGGTGCCAAGATCAATTCATTGGGTGAACCTTGAAAGATCATGTGCCCATCTGCGGGGCTATTCAAAACCTTTTGGCCTGCGATACCGCCACTGGCACCACCCAAGTTTTCTACGATCACCGTCTGTCCAAGGTGTTTGGCCAAGGTGTTGTTGAGCGTACGTGCAATGACATCCGACACCCCGCCCGCAGGATATGGAACCATCAAGGTGACGGTTTTATTGGGGAAATTCTGAGCAAATACAGCGCCAGACAAAACCAACGAACTGAGCATACTGGATACGACTTTGAGAGCAAATCTCATCACAAACTCCAATTCAAATGAAAAGAACATGACGGTCATGCTATTGACATAAAGTCATGATGTCCAATGCATTGTTGGTAACATCTATACAACCTAAAAAGCATTGATCAACATGACGCTTGTCCAACTACGCCAATTCATCGCTTTAGCCAAAGCTGGCTCCTTTGTTAAAGCTGCGGATGCCCTGCACATGACACAACCTGCCTTGAGTCGAAGCATCAAGTCATTGGAAGAGGAGTTTGGAAAACAGCTTTTTGATCGAATCGGCAAACGAATTGAACTCAATTCGTTTGGACATGAAGTGCTGACTCGCAGTCACACACTCATGGAATACGCGCAGCAGCTCAAAGACTGTGGTCGCAGTCTGAGCGCCAGCGACAGTGGGCGCATTCGCTTGGGCTTGAGTTCAGGCCCGGGGGCTATGCTAAGCACGCCCATCTTGGCCCACTTCGGGACTCATTTTCCGAACTTTCACATCGAAATTGTTCGATCGAACACAGCAAGCTTGGCCCAAATGCTTCGAGACCGTTTGATCGATGCGGCCGTTTTGGACATTCGCGCGCTGATACCAACGCCTGATCTCAGAGTCACGCAAATTGCTGAGATGGATGGCGTGTTCATGTGCCGACCAGAACATCCTCTTGTGCACAAAAAAAAGGTCATCTTCGCGGATCTCAAAAGCTACCCTATAGCCTCCACACCATTGAGCGAAGAAACAGCAAGAATCATGGTGGAGAGGTATGGCGAACTCGCGCATCCAGGTGTTTTAGTGAAGCTTCAAAGCGATGAAATTTCGCACCTTATTCAAGTTGCACAGCAAACAGATACCGTCTTACTCGCAATTCGTGCCTCGGCACCGGACTTTGTTGAATTGCCCATTCAACCGGCACTTAGGATCAAAGCCAGATTTGGTCTCGTCACTGTGGCTAACAAAGCCGAAGCTATTTTCTTGCCGGAAATCAGGCAACTGATGCGGGTTGTCATGGCATCGTGAAGAGACAGCTCTATCCAACTCAGAAGGCAATTTAAAAATTTTATCTCAGATATTTAATCCAACGGATCAACGATTTAAAGCTTCAAAAAAATGCTCCACATGAGGTGGCTGCGCAAAAAATTCTCCCACTAAGGAACGCCATTCCGCAAATAAAGAGGAGCCACGGAAATCTACAGTGTGACTTTCCAGCGTTTCCCAACGTAGCATCAAAACATACCGATCGGGAGTCTCAATGCAACGTCGAAATTCATGGCCAAGAAAGCCCTTCGATTTCGGGAAAATGGTTGCCAAAGCGATCTGCACGTTTTTCTCGAAAGCATCAGATGTGCCAGACTTGATTCGAATATCAGCCAACTCAAGAATCATTTTAAATTCCAAACCGTTTACAAGATCAGTGAATGTGTGTTCCGCCGTTGACATCCAACGTAGCACCAGTAACGAAGCCAGCAAGATCAGAAGCGAGATACAAGCAAGCACCCGCCATTTCTCGTGTCGATCCAATGCGCTTAAGTGGGATGCCCTCAACAATGCTTTGAAGACGTTCTTCAGAAATGCCATCCAGCATAGGGGTGTCGATCATTGCTGGGCATATCGCGTTGGCTCGAACGCCAAGCGCTCCAAATTCGCGAGCAATGCTTTTGGTGAGACTCAGCATGCCACCCTTAGAGGCTGCATAGTGCGAACCACCCACAAGTCCACCGCCACGTTGTGCAGCTAAAGATGCGACGTTCACGATATTGCCCGAATGCTGAGATTTAAAAACTTCTAAAACACTTTGGCAAAGAAAGAATGCGCCTTTGAGGTTGATGTCGAACATGAGATTGAGCTCTTTCTCATCAATCTCCAAAATTGGGCCGGATCTTACGATGCCTGCCGAATTGACCAAGCAATCAATCCTGCCATGAAGTCGAACCACCTCAGCAACCAATGCATCGCAGGCTTCTTTTTTACTGATGTCGCATTGAATGCCATCTATAGAAATTGACCTTTGCAAATGCTTTTCAATGGAAGTCTTGATCGACTCCAATACGTCCGTGTTCATGCTGACATCGGTAACAACGACCTTGGCGCCGTGTTCAACAAACATTTCTGCAGTCGCATATCCAATGCTACGCAGTGATGCAGCCCCTGCAATGATGCAAACCTTATCCATCAGTAACATATGTCAACAGTCTTTCTATAAATCATTCATTGAGGCAGGTAGCTTGTCAAAATCCAGTTTTGAACAGACACGTGCACAGGACGCCAGTCCAATTCTTTTTTTGCCCGAACAGCTCTGACTCGGCTGTTGCTGCCAAAGGTGAAGAGTGCCCTTGCAGCACCCCAGCGCTTAACGGCATCTTCGGCATTCAGGTGCTCAATATTGGGGATTGAAAAACGTCTAGATATGGCATCTGCGACATCAATGAAAGCGGCTTCTCCATTTTCAGCAAAATAAAAAGCACCAGCTGGCGCTTGCTCTGCTACAGCGAGGTACAAATTAACCAAGTCGTCGATGTGAATATTCGACCAGGTATTCAACCCTTTGCCAACAATCTGTACGGAGCCGACTTCAAAGGCATTCTTGACCAAGAAAGGCACCTGGATGCTGTGCTTGTTGCCGCCTGTACCGTAGCCGTAAATCAAACTGGGAATGACCACGGCGGAGTGAACGTTTTTTTTCGCGGCATCCATCACCATCAAATCAATGTCTCGTCGAGCTTGTTTGCGGGGATCTATGACCAGCGTAGTTTCCTCAGAAGAAATGACTTCGGAACAGAAATCACCTCTAGCGTCATCACCCACGATGCTCGTTCCGCTAGTATGAATCAATCTTTTCCCTGATTGATTCAAGCCAGAAATAAGCGCCTCTACAGCACCTCGATGATCGGCATTTGCGGTGTTGATGACCATATCAGCCATAGAAGCTTCTCGCATCAACAAGGGCGAATCATCCAGCTCACCAATAACAGGATCAACACCATAGGACTTCAACTGCTCAGCACCTGCAGCACTGCGCGTCAGCCCTCTGACCTTGTGCCCTCTTTTTATCAAAGCGGTAGCCACCGATCCTCCGATGTAGCCACCAGCACCAGTCACGAAAATATTCATAGTTGGCCTCTTAAAAAGCATCAAAGCATGAAAGTTGACAAGGCTGGAAAGGCTGCAATCACAATGACACCAACAAGAAGCGCTGCAATGTACGGCCAGATTGCACCGATCACATCGTCAGGTTTAGCGTCGCCAATTCGGCATGCGATGTAAAAGCCAACGCCTATGGGCGGCATCATCAAACCCACGTTCATTGCGCACACAATCACCATCGAGTAATGAATGTCATTGATGCCTAATTTTTTAGCTATTGGAAACATGATCGGCGCTAGTAGTAACACCGCAGGCAATCCCTCAAGAAGACACCCCAAAATCACAAATACCAGAACGGTCACAGCCATAAAGGCCATCCAGCCCCCAGGCAAAGTTGTCAAAAAAGATGAGAGTTGCTGAACAATTCCACTCTGCGTAATAGCCCATGCCATAGCTGAGGCTGTGCCCAAAATGAGCAGAATCGCACCACTCAAAGCTGCAGTCTCCACCAACATGGCATACGCACGCTTCCAGCCGATACCACCGTACAAAACCTGACCAATCAACATGGCATAAAGCACTGCGATGGTGGACACCTCAGTTGCGGTTGCTACGCCTCCACCCACTGCACTGCGGATCAAAAATGGCAAAACAAGCGCAGGCGCTGCAATCAACGCAAATTTCCCAATAACCTTAGCGCTGGGTCGTTTGATATTGGCTGTTTCTTCGTTGCGTGCTTTCCAGCGAGCAAGTACCAGCAGTGCCAGCAGCAGCACCATAGCTACAAAGAAACCACTTTCAAACAGTCCAGCGATCGACACACCGGCCACAGAACCAAGCACGATCAAAACAATGCTGGGGGGCACAGTGTCAGCCATCGCTGCACCAGTTGCCAAAAGCGCCACCATTTCTGATTTTTTGTTTCCTCGTCTTCGCATTTCTGGAAATAGTGCCGGTGCCACTGTGGCCATATCCGAGACTTTTGAACCAGAAATGCCAGATACGATGAACAGTGAAGCCAGCAGGACGTATGACATACCAGCTTTCACATGTCCAATCATGGAAGCAAGGAAGTCAACGATGGCTTTGCCCATGCCCGTGGCATCCAGAATGCATCCCAACAGCACAAAGATCGGCACTGAAACAAGAACGATGTTGCCCATACCTTCATCGATGCGTCCGACAATCACCACCAGTGGAATGTTGCCTGTGAATGCCAGATACGACATCACTCCGATACCAAAACAAAATGCGATTGGCACACCTGATACAAGGCAGAGAATGACAAGTCCGCACAAGAAAATCAGAATGTTGATCAAGCCTAATTGGCTGAAATTAGGAGATAGCCAATTGCAAGCAACAATGAATGCACCAACACCCACAACTGCAATGGACAAGTTGGTTCTTGTCACTGTTTTCAAGGCATATGCCGCAATAACTGCCAACATCAAGATCATGCCGGTCGCGATTGCTATGACCCGAACCCCGCTGGGTATTTCAAGTGCTGGTGAATTGACAATCCATTCACTTTCTACATGCTCAATGGCGGGACCAATAAGCGCAATCAAAAATGCACCCATCGCAGCCAATGCGAATGCATGAACAAGCCCGCGCCAACGATCTGACATTTTGTCAACGAACATGGACAGGCGAAGATGCTCGTTTCGGTGCATTGCCAGCACCGCACCCAACATGGCCACCCAAATAAATGCAAATGAGACGGCCTCATCGATCCACCCCAGGGGCCGGGAGAACACATATCGAGCCATGACACCACTGAAGAGCATCACCACAATGCTGACCATGAGCGCGGCGCAGGCTGCTTCAAGAGGAATCATCCATTTGGAAAGCATGCGATTGAACGCGGTCTCAGCAGGAGATAACTGTGGCCCCAGATCAAGCGCCGAAGAAAGGGAATCCGGACTGTTCATATGTTTCAGTGGCAAGGTATATGTGTAAATTCCACTAGCAGCAGTGAAGCAGGCATACCGGAATTTTCCGGTATGCCTATAAGGTGCTAGCTGCCAGACGTGAAAAGGACGTCTGCCTTAAGCGAGCTTGCCGCTGTATTTCTCAAGCAAGGCCCAAGCCTCAGGGCCGAACTTCTTTTGCCAGTCAACGTAATAGGTGGACTTTTGCAAAATATCGCGGAAAGGCTTGGTATCCACCTTGTTGAACTGCATACCTTGCCCCTTGAGTTTGGACTCAAGCGTTGCGTTCAATGCATCATGAGCCACTCGCTGCTTCAACGCATGCGCTTCAAAAATACGAGTCGCCAGGGCGCGCAAGTCTTCAGGCAATGCGTTCCAGTTTTTCTTGTTACCAACCAGAGAGAAGTATTCCCACATGTGAGATGTGTATGAGCAGTACTTTTGAACTTCGTACAACTTCACTGCATCAATGGTAGGCAGCGCATTTTCCTGGCCATCAACAACCTTGGTTTGCAGTGCGGTGTACAGCTCGCCAATTGGCACCGTTGCGGGCGCTGCGTCCAATGCTTTGAACATGGAGGTCCACAAGGGTGTAGCGGGCACTCGAATTTTCATACCCACCATGTCTTTGGGTGATGTGATCGGTTTTGTCGAATGTGTGATCTGACGGAACCCATGGTCGAAAGCTTTACCCACCTGAATCAGGTTAGCCTTATCAAAAGCCGCTTTCATGTGAGCGCCCAAATCGCCGTCCATGGCTTTCCACACAGTGGCGTAATCAGGGAACGCAAATGCGATGGAGTTAATGGAAGCAACAGGAATCAAATTCCCGTAGATTGAACCTGCAGTGCATACAAAATCGATGGCACCTGAGCGCACTTGAGAAAGCGTGTCAGTGTCACTGCCTAACTGGCCGCTGGAGTACACGTCAATGCTCAGTCGGCCGTTAGATTCCTTCAAGATCTCTGCGCAAGCCGCTTTCAGCGCCGTTGGTGTTGGGTGACTGTCCGGCAAGGTGATGGCGATTTTCATAGTGACCTTGTTGGCTGACTGAGCCAAAACAATGCCAGGAACCATGGTGGTTACAGCAACGCCTGCGATCCCCTTGAGAAGGCCACGACGGTTTGTACCTAGAGAAGCTTGATTGATTTTCGAAGTAAATGACATTTTGTCTCCTTTGGTTATTGATTCAATTAAAAACATTGGGCTGGTGCACTTCAATGCAGTGACCATCTGGGTCATACAAGAACACTTGGTACCAGCCAGGAATGGCCCAGCATCCATAGTCCGCGTATTTGATGCCGAGTTCATCGCAGCGGCGCATGAACCCTTTGATGTCGTCTGTTCGGAAGCAAAAATGACCGTGACCCATCGGGTTCACAAACTTCTTCATTTTGAATCCCGTTTCCAAGTCCCGCTCGGACCAATGGAATTCAATGTCGCCATCGGTTAGGAAGTCCACTTTTCCTGTGTAAGCGCGATCTTCGCGAATACCGCTCACTACGGTGTGCTCTTTGTCTGCAATCGTGCCCAGATCAAAAAGCGTTTTGTAGAACTTGCTCAGTCGCGTCAAGTTGTCTGTACAGATGTTCATGTGATGGAACTTGAAATTCATCGCCATTTCCTTTAGTTCGTTTTGAGGTTGAACCCGTTGACTCACGATCGAGGGGTCACTGTTTTCGGCAAGCAAAGGTAGGTTCCTTTACTTCGAAGCAACGATATATTAATTCACCAGTGAATTCAATGATGCGCAAGTGAAACTTAATCGGGGTTATCCCTAGTACCTCTTGCCTTTAAGTCTGAATTTGACTCTATTAACAATCACCAATGGATGATAGTATTTACCCATGAATTCAAACTTAACAAGTTCAGCACTTCCAATTGCCAGTCAGGAAGACGTCGTCCGCACAGAGATATGCAGCGTCTCCGCTGTGCGCAGAGTCGCCGCTATGCTGGACTTAGAACCCGATGCCTTTGAGCCTGGGGACTCTCTGCCCAGAGGTTGGCAGTTTTTATTGATGGCCGCTGACACCAAGCGCTCACAGCTCAGAGCAGATGGGTTTCCGGGGCTGGGTGTTCCTATGCCTGACCTGGGCCTGCCACGATTAATGCTGGGCAGCAGGTCGGTTGCATACAAATCGGACATCCCGATTGGAGCCGCTGTAACTCGTCGAAGTTGCATCCGTAACCTCACTCAAAAAACCAATCAGTCAGGTCCTTTGGTCGTTGCCACGATTGAACATGAACTCACACTCAGCGAGTGCCAAACCTTGGCACTGGTCGAGAGCCAAACCTACTTGCTGCTGCCCGCCAGCAAAGGTGGTTCAGCAGTTGGTGTGTCTAAGCACCCTGATGAGCTGACAGGCCAGTTTATGAAAACGGTGGTTCCCGATGAAACGCTGATTTTTCAATATTCAGCGCTTGGCTTTAATTCACACAAGATTCACATTGATCGCTCACACGCCCGCAATGTAGAAGGATTCCCTGACCTGGTTGTCAATGGTGGTCTTGCCACACTTTTGATGACAGAGTTTTTGCGTAACGACGTCAATGTTCACCCTGCTGGCATCAAGGTTCGCCACATAGCGCCTCTTTTTTGTGGAAGCCCCATCACCATGGTGGCCAAAAAATTGGAGGGGAAATGGCAGATCCAAGCCTATGACCATCGCTTCATCTTGGCCATTGATATGGAGGTAGAGACCCATGAGCTTTAAACCACTGAAAAATATTCGTGTATTGGATTTAACCAGTGTCGTTGTCGGCCCAGTTTGTACATGGCGACTTGGTCAGTACGGGGCGGAGATCATCAAAGTAGAGAACCCAGAAGGCGACCTCATGCGCGGGCTTGGCGGGCTCTCGCCAACAGGTCAACATTCGGGCGCTTACTTGCACTTGAACCGTGGCAAAAGAAATATCTGCCTTGACCTCAAGAAGCCTGAAGCCAAAGAAGTCATGGATCGCTTAATTGAGTCTGTTGATGTCATTGTGGCCAACATGCGCCCTCAAGCCCTGCAAAAATTGGGCATTGATGCTGACTCGATACGAAGTCGTTTTCCGGAAAAAATATATTGCCTCATCACGGGCTATGGCACTGATGGCCCCTATGCTGGTCTTCCAACCTATGACAGCGTAGTCCAAGGCGTCACAGGCATGGCCGGATTATTTTTAAAACGCGATGGAGCACCAAACTACGTCCCAATGTTGATCTGTGATCACGTTGCAGGAGAAATAGCAGCTGGCTCCATTCTCGCCGCTATCGTGGAATACCAATCTACTGGCAAGGGCTGCACCATTGAGGTCCCCATGTTTGAGACCATGGCTGGATTTGTCCTGCAAGAGCATCTGGCGCAACAAAGCTTTGAGCCGCCCGTCGGACCTGCAGGTGACCTCAGACTACTCAGTCCGCAAAACAAACCCGTTCAAACATCTGATGGTTGGATTTCCTTCACTGTCAACACGGATTCACAGGTTCGTGCTTTCTTGAATGCGACTGGCCGCAGTGACTTGCTCAACGATGAGCGTTTCGTTTCAGTAGCCGCACGCGCTAAGTACGTTAAAGAATGGTTTGAAGTCAGGGGCAGCCCGCTGACCCACATGACCACTGACGAATGGCTTGAGCTATTTCAAAAAGCAGACATTGCTGCTCAGCCCTGTCACACCCTAGAAACACTGCAACACGACAAACATCTGAAGGCTGTGGGTTTGATCTCTCAAGAGTCACATCCGACAGAGGGCACTGTTGCGGCCATTCGAGCCTCCATCAGAGTTGACGATGGTTACTTGGACGTGCGGTCTACAGCCCAACCCAAAGGCTGGGACTCCAAGGCACTGCTTGCTGAAATGGGCTTTGAGCAAGAACACATCGAAGCGATGTTGAACTCAGGCGCAGTCGTGTCATCTTCTTCTAACCCTTGAAAATAAAGAAACCTATGAATCGTCGTCATGTTTTACAAGTGCTTGGCAGCTGCATTGCCTTCAGTACCCTACCAGTATGGGCACAAGAGTTCCCGAGTCGCTCTGTCAAAGTGATCATTCCATTTCCACCGGGAGGTCCAACAGACGTACTGGGGCGCATCGTGGCGCAAAAACTCTCTGATCGCCTGGGCCAAAGCTTTGTCATTGACAATAAACCTGGTGCCAGCGGCATGATCGGCGCAGACATGGTCGCCAAATCTCAAGCTGATGGATACACCTTGCTCGTTAATGCTTCATTGCATGTGATCAATCCAAGCTTGTACGAGAAAACTCGATACGACGCGATTGCGGACTTCACCCCGCTGAGCAATCTTGCCGACGTTCCCCTTGTGCTGGTTGTCAATGCACAAACGCCTGCACAAACTGTCAAAGAATTGATTGCTTGGGTGAAATCATCCAAGACACCTGTTAATTTCGCTTCATCGGGGAACGCAACAGCGCCACACCTGGCTGGTGAAGCTTTCAAGGTTGCAACGGGGATTGAAAACATGCAACACGTCCCTTACAAGGGAAGCGCCCCTGCACTCACTGACTTGCTCAGCGGTCAAGTTCAGATGATGTTTGATTCCTTGCCATCGAGCCAACCTTTCATCAAATCGGGAGCATTGAAAGCCATCGCGGTCACCACACAAAAACGATCGTCTGCACTGCCCAATGTACCCACCATCGCTGAAAGCGGTATCCCTGGCTTTAATTTCAGTACGTGGTACGGTGTGTGGGCACCCAAATCCCTGCCACAGCCAATCGTTCAGAAACTGTCCAACGAAATTGCCCAGATCACACGCTTGCCGGATGTGCGAGAGAGGTTCTTGACACTGGGTGCGGAACCCATTGGTAACACAGCTGAAGAATTCGCAGCTTTCACCAAATCCGAGCTGAATAAATGGGCACGCGTCGTGAAACAGTCCGGCGCACGGGTCGACTGATTGAAATTCGAAACCTGCGGTCAGCGTTCAGCCGAGCGTTGAACCTTTGCCACCGCCGAGACGCTCGGAAATGTTTCGAGCAGCAGCGCCTAAAGCAGCTGTGACTTCAGGAATGGATTTGCGTTTATTCTGATCTATCCGCTCAGAGTAAGGAACTGTCAGTGCCGCCATGGCATGGCCTTGGGTGTCCAATATGGGGAAGCTGACTGCGTACAGACCGCGAACCTGCACACTTGGAACGGATTCGAAACCGATCTTTCGTATGGACTCGAGTATGGCTTGGATCTGCGGGTCTGATTGCTCAGGTTTTCGTTGAACCGCTTCTTCGAGCCATAGTTTGGTTGTTTCTTCATTTTGGAAGGCCAACAACACCCGCCCTGAAACTGAAATTAACACATCAAGTTCTGACCCTGTACGGACACTAAAACCCATGCCGCTGGGCGTATCGACTTTGGCCAGAACCACCTGTTTGCCCTGCGAATAAACGGTCAAATGACAAGACTGATCAAGTTCCATTGCTAGGCGTTTCATGATCGGTACGGCCTCAAACATCAATCGATGTGTTGGGGGGTTGATGTGCGCAAGTTCATATAACTTTGTCGTGATGATATAAGTGTTGTCATCAACTTGGCTGACGTAGTTTCGTTCTACAAGACACGCGACCATCCGATAAATTTCACCAACAGTTCTCCCAAGACCTTGAGCGATCTCTTTTTGCGTCATAGGTCGCTCGCTGCGGCAAAGAATTTCCAATATGTCCAAGCCTTTTTCTAATGCCGGCGCCGAGTAACTGCGGCGCTCGCCTTCGCCCATGCTGCTTTGCAGCTCATCGATTTCTGACGTCACATCAACCCCCACTCAAATTTTTCAAACTATTTGACATGATACTCATGAATACGCTCATTCACATGTAAATCACAACGGGGGTTTTCAGTAAACAACCAACGGTACTCCGCGCTACGACACAAACGTTTTTAACAGGTAGAAAGCACGCTCATCCATTGCAGCGTTGACTGTCATGTGTGGCACGAATGGGGGCCTATTCCAACCTGCCGTAAGCGAGTTTCAGCCTGAACTTTTCGTGCTTTCTCAGGGTCAGTTATTGCCATTGAATGCCGCGCGGCTAAGGCCGCTTCCAGCCTAAAGCTGCCCCCTAGATTTCTCCACGAACACTTTTTCTATGACCCAGGGAGGTTCCCCAGCACATGACCATGGATTGAAAATCCGAAACATCTCTACAAGTAAATGCTCGCCAGTGGGATGCACCCACACACCGCTGAGAGAAAAACCTAGCCAACCGGTATGAACCTATATGAAACCACTGCATATAGGCTTCAAGGAGCAAGGCCATGGCTACTAACAACACCTCATCTTCGAACCCATGGGCTGCCAAAATGTGTGACGAGCTGGACGCCCTGTTCAGTGGCATCCCCAAAACCGCAGCCAACGAACCCAAGCTCGAGCCCCCTACTCCTGGTTACAGAGGTCCCGGGCGAACCTGCCCGCGAGCTCTTGACCGAAATAATGCTCGCCGATCGTTGGTTGTGTTCAGTCGCACGCCTTCAGCGCTGGCGCACCGTCGGCGAGGGGTCGCAGTAATTGAAGATCGTGGGAAAGGTCTTGTACCGGCTCAAAGACATTGAGGCCTATGAAGAGGCCTGTCTGATCCGGAAAGTGCTCTAGGGGCGCACCCAAGTAGGCCCCGAACGGGTTGGAAATTGTTCGAACGACTTGGAATCAGTTCGAAATAGTCTTGGCGGAGCAACAATGATAGCCCCACTAACCTGCTCAGGTCCAGATGCATCGGGTATTGGTGGGGCCGGGGATTCGAACTCTCCTCCCGGATGGGGCAGCTGTCTGCTAACTGCAGTCGTTGATGGCTGAGTTCTAAACCTTCTTCCGCCGCCTAACGAAGTACACGCAGAGACAGACAACCGATAACTGCGCATAGGTAATCAGGCCCTCAATGGCTTCATGGCCTACCGAGGTGGGATGTGTGGGAAACGCACCACTGGCCAGTGCGACAAGCGTTGCAACAGCAGCAAATATGAAGCCGGCCATCAGCCCATGCTTCCAGGCAACCAGACCCACCGCGATGGCATACGGAAAAATGCTCTTTTCCAATGAGTTCTCAGCAGCACTGAGCGCCCAGACAGCCACGAGCAACCCAAGCGCAATGACCAACTGCCAACTCCATCTGCGAGTCGGCACTGCTTCAGGTGGCGATGAATCAGGACTCAAGCTCTATCCTTACGAAGTGCGACGTTGATGAAATTGTTCGAGTTTCGACCGACCAGCTCATGATCAAGAGGAACGAGCCGCTCCTGCGTCCGCTATGTTCCCGGAATTTCGTTTGCGGCCGACTGTATCCAGAGCGAAGCTGACCATCGCTCGCGCCAGTTCGTGCTCGCCCACGAACACCTTGCCAGCCCCGTCACGCTCAAGCAGGTCAGCTTCTTCTGCGTTGTGGCTGCGCACGATGACTTGCACGGAAGGGTTCAGTGTCCGCGCAGTCTCGACCATCGTGCGGACTTGAACGGTTTCCGGGGTGGCAATGACTAGGGCCCGTGCCTCACGGATATGCGCCTGGACGAGCACGAGTGGGTCTGTGGCGTCTCCCCACACAGCTGCCCCGCCACCCTGCCGGTGAGATTCGACGAACTCCCGGTTGGACTCGACAACCACGTAGGGCACCCCCTCGGCAGCCAGGTCACTGCCGATTTGCTTGCCGACGCGTCCCCAACCGACCAGCACGATGTGCCCGGCAAGATACTTGGCCTCCGTCGTCATCGGCAACTCCGCTAACGGATTCGCGGATGCATCGAGTTTCGAGGCGAACTTGGTGTGGCGATGTAGCCAGCGCTCCGTCGGGCCTACCAGGCTGAACATGACGGGATTGAGGGCAATCGAAATCAGGGCTGCCGCGAGAATGAGGTCGTTGCCTTCTTTCGGCAGAAGCCCAAGCGCCATACCCAAGCCGGCCAGGATAAAAGAGAACTCTCCCACCTGCGCCAGACTGGCAGCAACGATGGCCGCAGTCCGCACGGGGTAGCGAAGGAGCAGCACGACCGCAAACGCTGCCAGCGTCTTGCCGACAAGAACGATTGCTACCGTGGCGAGAACATGCAGCGGTTCCTCCAGTATCACGGCCGGGTCGAACAGCATGCCTACCGAGACGAAGAAGAGGACCGCGAAGGCGTCCTGCAGCGGGAGCGTGTCTTCGGCAGCCCGTGCACTGAACTGCGACTCGCGAAGAACCATACCCGCGAAGAAGGCCCCCAAGGCGAACGACACCCCAAAAATCGCCGAGGAGCCGTAGGCAATGCTGACGGCGGCTGCGATGACGCACAACGTAAACAGTTCGCGGGAGCCGGTCTTGGTCACCTGCCAAAGCAGCCATGGGAATAGGCGCCGGCCTACGATAAGCATGAAGGCGATGAAGCCTCCGACCTGGGCTAGCGTGATGAAGATGGTCATCCCCATGCTGCGGGCGCCTTCGGTGGCCTTGCCACCCAGCGAAGGAGCTAGCGCTGGCAACAGCACTAAGACCAAAACCATGGCCAGGTCTTCCACCACCAGCCAACCAACGGCTATCCGCCCATCTCCCGAGTCGACTAAGCCGCGACTTTCGAGGGCTTTGAGCAAGACCACGGTACTCGCCACCGAAAGTGAGATGCCGAAGACGAGCGCTGAACCCAGGCTCCACCCCCAGAAAGTCGCGACACCTGCGCCCAAGGCTGTGGCCACGGCCATCTGCACTACAGCACCTGGGAGGGCGATCTTCCGGACGGCCATCAGGTCGTCGACGGAAAAGTGCAAGCCGACTCCGAACATGAGGAGCATCACCCCGACTTCCGCAAGCTGCGATGCAATTTGAACGTCCGCTACAAACCCTGGTGTCGCGGGCCCGATTGCGATGCCAGCAAGCAGGTAGCCAACCAGAGCCGGCAGCTTCAGGCGGGTCGCGATGAAACCCAAAATGAGCGCCAGGCCGAAGCCCGCCGCGAGGGTTGTGATGAGCGAGATGTCGTGGTGCACCTTCTTGTTCTTTCTCAGAGGTTTGTATTGGTGAGTCCGTTGCTATGCGCCTTCTTATATTCATCGACCGCTGACTGCCGTATTCGGCGATGCCCACCCTCGGAGCGGTGCACCTCTCCCAGCTTTCCTTGATTGCAGAGCATTGACACATAGGGCCGGCTCATGCCGAGCTGCTGGGCGGCTTCAGCCGTTGTGAGAAGCGGCTCGCCGTCTGCGGAATGCTTCTCCTTGGCATGCCCCTTTGTTGACTCGATGTTGGCAAGTGCAGTGATGAAGTCCATGCGAGTACGAGTGCCAGCTGGCGAATCGTCTGTCAGCACTGTTGCCACTCCGTAGGCCGCTATCTCCGACAGGCTCTGGCACAAATGGCTGACCAAGATCTCTGGTGTCTCATCAACGCCCACGACGCGGAACTCACGACCGGCCATGCGAAGAAGTGCGCCACCTCGACCCTTTGCTTCCACCTCGAGGTGGTCCGCAAGAGCTCTCTCAAGTCCAAGCATGAGCGCCGGAAGTGCTGGTATCTGCCTCATATTTTCATTTTTTTCGTATAAATAAAATTATACCGAAATAATCGAAAAGGCTCTTTATCTGGGAGAGTCCCAAAACAAGCCTAGGACGCGCAAACGCAACCATTGCCGCTAAACCGCTCATGACCAGCAAGAACGAGCGGTCAAATGAAGACCATCACGTTCCATTTCGCGACTGCCCTGGCAGAGATTGCGGGGTACTGCCTGCTCTGGCTCTGGCTCAAGCAAAACGGATCCCCGTGGTTGCTGATTCCGGCCGGGATCAGTCTGGCGGCGTTCGCATGGTTGCTGACCCTGCACGAGGCCGCGTCCGGGCGTGTCTATGCCGCCTACGGAGGTGTCTATATCTGTGCGGCTATTTTTTTGCTATGGACCGTCGACGGCATCAGGCCGTCGAGTTGGGATGTCGCAGGTGTTGCCGTGGCGCTGCTGGGTATGAGCATCATCGCTTTCCAGCCACGCTAGGACTGAAACATCCAATGCGGACGCCACTGCTCCCTGCTGAGAAAAAGCGCCCGGCCAACTGGTATGAACTTGTATGAAATCACCCCATACCAGCACCGAGGCACATGGCCACCCATCTTCTGCGACACCACGGCCGGAAAGCACCCGCGACGTGTTGGACGTACTGGCCGGCAGCATCGCCAGAACGGCCTTAAGAGAGATCCAGCCCGAACCCCTAC
>JACCDL010421500.1_pt1 | contig 27909 bp, 25 predicted proteins | sample 7441931 | NCBI WGS metagenome assembly JACCDL01 (sample SAMN15323437, study PRJNA562643) | freshwater metagenome | isolation source: river surface water | place: USA:Blue River Watershed | collected 2017-08-16 | reverse complement strand
TCCTCGCACGGAAGGGATTCGATCCGCAGATGGGAGCGCGTCCGATGCAGCGTCTCATTCAGGATGTGATTCGCAAGGCACTTGCGGACGAGCTGCTCTTTGGGCGTCTTGTCTCGGGGGGGAGAGTTCACATTGCGATGGATCCGAATGATGCAGATCGCGTTCTCTTGGAATTTCCCCAGGACGAGACACGCGGATCTCCGCCCAACCCGTCAAGTCGCGATACGCCTGAGCTGGTTGTCTAGTCACACGGCGCTCGTGTAAATCGAGCAGCTTGATCATCGTTGTCGGGGAGACGACGATGATCACTACGCGCTCCTACAGGGCTTTGCTGCGTCGCAGAAATGCTTTGCGAAAACCCTGCATAGGCGCCCCCCTCTTTTTCTGCGAGAATCCGGATGCAGGAATACACCATCTTCAGAGGAGGAGATCTATGCGCAAGTCCCTTGCCATTGCAGCCGTTTTCGGGGCGGCGACCCTAGCCCCCCAGGCGCCGGTTCAGGCCCAAGATTTCAGCAAAATCCGTTACCTTGCCGCGAACTGTGCGAACTGCCACGGCACCAATGGTCGCAGCGTTGGTGTGATGGAGTCTCTCGCGGGGTATGACAAAGAAAAGTTCATTACCAATATGAAAGAGTTCCGAAGCGGCGATAAGCCGGCGACCTTGATGCATCAGTTGGTCAAGGGATATACCGATCAGCAGATTGCTGACCTGGCTGCCTATTTTGCTGCGCAGAAAAAGAAGTAATTGCGCGAACTTATCGAGGAGAACTCTATGACAACGACATTTAAACATCGCCGCGATCTTCTCAAGATTGGCGCTGCAGGGGTAGCAGTGACCGCAGCAGGCGGTCTCACGGGCTGTGCCACCATTGAAATGGCTGCGAGCGCGCCTCCGAAGAAAATCGGCCGTGTGATCGTGATTGGTGGCGGTTATGGCGGGGCCACCGCTGCGAAGTACATCAATGAGTGGTCGGGTGGCGCGATTGAGGTCTACCTGATCGAACGTGAGCGCAACTTCGTCTCTTGCCCGATTTCTAATTTGGTGCTGGGCGGTGTCCAGACCATGGAGACGATCACCCATTCGTATGCCAAGTTGAAGGATCGTGGGATCGTTGTGATCAACGACGAGGTGACCGGTATCGATCCGGTGAAGAAGAAGGTTTCTCTGAAGAAGATTCAAGACCTTGACTACGATCGGTTGGTCGTCTCACCAGGAATTGACTTTAACTTTGATGCTGTTGCTGGGCTCAATGCCGAGGCGCAGAAGACGATTTTGCATTCATGGAAGGCGGGCCCACAGACGATGGCGCTGCGTCAGCAACTCGACGCCGTTCCCAATGGCGGGGTCTATGTCTTGTCGATCCCGAAGGCACCGTATCGCTGCCCTCCTGGCCCCTATGAGCGCGCCTGTCAGGTAGCGAACCTGTTTAAGTCCAAGGGCAACACGCGAAGCAAAGTCGTCATCATGGACGCGAACCCCGACATTCAGTCGAAGAAGGCACTCTTTATGAAGGCCTGGGCCGATCTCTATCCAGGCATGATTGAGTACAACGCCAATATGGTCGTGAATGAAGTCGACCTGAAGGGCAAGCGTCTGCTGACGGAAACCGGCGACCGGATTCAAGGGGATGTGCTGAACGTTGTGCCGCCTCACCGCGCAGGCGACATTGCTCATCAGGCCGGTCTGGTTACCGTGAATAAGCTCTGGTGCGGAGTGGACTGGGTGACGATGGAGTCCCTGGCCCACAAGAATATCCATGTGCTTGGGGATGCAACCTTTGCGGCGCCCGCGATGCCGAAATCGGGTCATATGGCCAATCAGCACGGCAAGGCTGCTGCGGCGGCAATCGTTGAACTCATGAATGGACGTTCACCGGTTGCGCCCATGATGGCTAACACCTGTTACAGCTTCGTTGATAGCAAGACGGTGGTCCATGTGGCCAGCGTTCACGCGTACGACGAGAAGGACAAGACCATGAAGGCGGTTCCTGGGTCAGGGGGGGTTAGCAGCCGCGCCTCTGAGATCGAGGGTCGGTTCGCCATGGGATGGGCACGCAATATCTGGGCAGATATGCTGACCTAATCCCCCTTGAGGCAACGCCCAGTCGATGGGCTATCGCCTCTCTTTCCGCAAAACTTCGGGCATGATTCGGTTTTTCGTCATGCCCGATTTTTTTGTCCCGAGGTTTTCATCAATGAGCAGTCCCGCCCCCGCCCCGGTAAATGCCCTTGCTGCGCTGAAACAGTTCACCGTCGTTGTTGCCGACTCGGGTGATTTTCAGGCTATTCGTGTGCATCAGCCTCAGGATGCGACGACTAATCCGAGTCTGATTATTCGTGCACTCGAGCAGCCGCAGTATGCTGACTTGCTCCAACAGGTGAAGCGGGCTTGTGCTGATCGTCCGATCGCTGATCGAGCACGAGAGGTGCTTGTCGCTTTTGGTCGTGAAATCCTCAAGGTTATTCCGGGGCGCGTGTCGACCGAAGTGGATGCGCGACTTGCGTTTGATACGGACGCCACCGTGGCCGAGGCCGAGGCCATCATTCAGGCCTATCGAGCACATGGGTGTGATCCATCTCGTATTCTCATCAAGGTCGCGGCGACTTGGGAGGGGATCCGCGCGGTTCGCCTGCTGGAGCGACGGGGAATCGCCTCTAACGTCACCCTGATTTTTCATCCGATGCAGGCCGCTGCTGCTGCGGATGCTGGCGCAACCTTGATCTCACCTTTTGTCGGTCGCATTACTGATTGGTACAAGAAACAGGGTCGCGTCTGGGATCGGCCGCAAGACGATCCTGGTGTGCAGTCAGTCGCTGTGATCTACCAGTATCTGAAGCAACGTGGCTACGCAACGCAGGTGATGGGTGCGAGTTTCAGGACTGTTGAGCAGGTGCTGGCGCTTGCGGGCTGCGATCTGCTGACCGTCAGTCCGGAACTGTTGCAACAGCTGGGATCCATGCCGGTTCCGACGGATTTTGTGCGACGACTAGACCCGACGACGACCCTGACCGCCTCCGAGAGTTTCCTCTTGACCGAGCAGAACTTTCGATTCGTACTGAATGACGATCCGATGGCCTCTGAAAAATTGGCTGATGGTATTCGCCTGTTCGTTCAGGCGGGTCGCGACCTTGATGCAAGGCTAGTCTGATGCTGCTCTTTGCACTGACCGTTCTGGTCTCAAGCTTTCTGCTGTTTCTGGTGCAGCCGATCATTGCAAAGCAGATCGTGCCCTGGTTTGGGGGATCTGCTGCAGTCTGGACGACCTGTTTGGCGTTCTTTCAGATGGTACTGCTGGCCGGCTATGCCTATTCCGATGCAGTTCAGCGACTCAAACCCAAAGCACAGACAATGCTTCACCTGGTGCTACTGGTCATCAGTCTATTGGCGCTGCCGATTGTTGCGGGGGACCAGTGGAAGCCTGCAGGGGACGAAGATCCATTCTGGCGAATCCTCGGACTGTTGTTAGTGACGATTGGCCTTCCGTACTTCATGCTGTCGACGACGGGTCCGCTCATTCAATCTTGGTTCGCTCGCGAGCAACGGGATCCAGCAGTTGCAAAGCGTGCATATCGACTCTTTGCGCTCTCTAACTTTGGGTCTCTACTTGGGTTGTTGGCGTACCCTTTTGCCATCGAGCCTTGGGTCTCGACTCGACTTCAGGCCACCACTTGGAGTGCCTTCTATGGGCTCTTCGTCATTCTGACGGCGGTCGTCGCCGTACGGTCGTCTCGACGGGGGCAGGTCACTGTCGATCCAGTGCATTCGCAGGATCCCGCGCCATCGAACACCGCGCCTGATCGCCAAGTCGTTCGTCCTGTCGTCTCAGATCTCGTGTTGTGGTTTGCCCTGTCGGGACTTGCCACGATCTTGCTGTTATCGATCTCCAGCCACATTACGCAGAATGTCGCGTCGATTCCATTTCTCTGGGTCGTCCCGTTGTCGTTATATCTCTTGACCTTTGTTGTGGCCTTCGAGGGACGCGGCGGGCGTGGCTGGTATTCCCGAGACACGATGATGCTGCCGGCCTTGCTCTTGGCAGGATTTATGGCCTGGGGTCTCGTTACCGATCACGGCATCTTAGACATTGATATTGCGATACCGCTTTATTTAACGGGTCTTTTTCTCGCTTGTCTTTTCTGTCATGGTGAACTTGCTGCAGCCAAACCGCACCCGCAGTTTCTGACGCGGTTTTATTTTGTGATCGCCTTAGGCGGTGCCGCTGGTGGTGTGTTCGTCTCGTTGGTTGCCCCACGCGTGTTCTCGTCGTATTGGGAACTCCCACTGGCCTTGATGTTGATTGGTTTTCTGGGGATCTGGGTCGGACTTCGTCATGGAAAGGGCCCGCTGCAGAAGGTTTTTGTTGGTGGCAGTCTCGTGAGCCTTGTGGTCTGTGGCTATTACGCCGGTGCATTTCAGCGGGATGCGGCAAGCGGCAGTATCTACGCCGCGAGAAATTTTTACGGCACGCTCAAGATCACGGATCGCGAATATTCCGGTGGCATCGAGCCGGTGCGTCGACTGGTGCATGGCGTCATCCTGCATGGGCTGCAGGATTTGAACCTGGATTTCCGTCAGGAGGCGACCACTTATTACGGAGAGTCTTCGGGTGTTGGACTGGCGATTCGCCACTATGCCAAGGCGTCACCAAGCGGTATTCGTGTCGGCGTGATTGGGCTGGGGGTTGGAACGCTGGCGCGGTTTGGTCGACCCGGCGACCAGTATCGAATGTATGAAATCAATCCGCTTGTGATTGATGTTGCCCAGTCGTATTTTAGTTATCTGAAAGAGTCCCCTGCGACCGTATCGTTTGCGTTGGGAGACGCACGTCTTGTGCTTGAGCGAGAGCCAGCACAGCAGTTCGATGTCTTGGTCGTAGATGCCTTTTCGAGCGATTCCATTCCGATTCACCTGATGACGCGTGAGGCCCTTGCGGTCTACCGTCGACATCTTGCAACGAATGGCGTCATCGCCTTTCATGTGACCAATCGATATCTGGACCTCGCGCCGGTGGTCCAACAACTCGCTGGCGAGGTTGGCCTCGCCGCGGCACTCGTCTCGGATAATCCGATCGTGGATCCCCGAGGGGTACTTGCGCTCTCTGATTGGGTGTTAGTGACCGACAATAGTGATCTGCTACGCGAGCCGGAGATTGTGGCCAAACGACATCGCGTCTTGCCGATACCTGGACTCTCGCCTTGGACAGATGACTTTAATAACCTTTTTCGGGTGTTGAAGTAACCGCTGCGCGCATTGATATCACCGCTGCGCGCGTCACCGCAATTTATCGGGTGCCGGTGCTTCCAAATCCGCCGGCACCGCGATCAGTCTCGGAGAATTCCGTGACAATATTGAAAGCGACTTGTTGCACAGGGACGATTACCAGCTGCGCAAGCCTTTCCATCGGATTGAGTACGAATGCGGAATGGCCTCGGTTCCAGGCAGAGACCATTAACGGGCCTTGGTAGTCGGCATCAATGAGTCCGACCAGGTTTCCAAGAACAATCCCGTGTTTATGTCCAAGTCCCGAGCGTGGCAGGATCATTCCTGCATAGCCAGGATCGGCGATGTAAATTGCGAGTCCGGTTGGAATGAGTTCGGTCTGTCCCGGCGCAAGGGTGATGGGAGCGTCAATACAGGCACGCAGATCTAGTCCCGCCGAGGCGGCAGTCGCATAGGAGGGAAGTTGATCCTGCATTCTTGGATCAAGAATTTTTACATCGATCTTCATGAGGACATTCCTTCTTGGCGAAGCCGTTGGGCAATGCGAAAGATTAGCCCTCGGGCGAGGGTGTGTTTATCGGCACGAGCGACAGACTCGCAGCCATTCTCATCGCAGAGGAGAAGTTCATTATCGTCTGCACCAAATGTATCCGGCCCGATGTTGCCCACAATCAGCGGCACACGCTTGCGAGCACGTTTTTCGGGCAGTCGTTCACGAAGGCTCTCTGCTGACCCGGTTTCGGCTGCAAATCCCACGCAGTAGGGGGCGTTGGGAAGCGCTGCAATCGTGGCCAGAATATCGGGGTTTTCTAGCCACTCGACCGAGCGCAGATCAACCCCGCTTTCTTTTTTCATTTTCCCTGTGGCCGCTTGGGCCGGCCGCCAGTCCGCGACTGCAGCCACGCCAATAAAAAGGTCTTGCGGCTGGGCTGTCTGGACGGACATGACTGCCTCATGCATCTCCAGCGCCGTCGTGACATCGATTCGTTTCACCTGATCAGGTGTGGGCAGATGTACCGGACCTGCGATGAGGGTGACCATCGCGCCTGCCTGCTGCGCCGCCTGGGCAACGGCGAAGCCCATCTTTCCAGAGGATCGGTTGGTCACCCCGCGGACGGGGTCGATCGGCTCAAAGGTGGGGCCCGCAGTAATCAGCACCGATTTGCCTTGAAGTACGCCTCGGATATTGGGGCCCTCGGTGACGGGGCGCGCGGTCGAGGGTCGATGTAGAAAGTCGATGATGCTTTTCAAAAGTTGATCGGGCTCCAGCATCCTTCCGTCCCCAACTTCGCCACAGGCCTGGGCACCGGATCCGGGGCCAAGCAGTTCGGCACCATCTTGTTGAACCTGGTGCACTGCGCGCTGATTGGCCGGATTGGTCCACATCTGTCGGTTCATCGCGGGGGCGATCAGTAGAGGAATTTCTCGGGCACTGCAGAGCGTGGTTAATAGATCGTTGCATTGACCCGAGGCGAGCCGTGCGATGAAATCCGCGCTGGCAGGCGCCACCACAATGAGATCGGCCTCTCGTGTGAGATCGATATGGGGCATGGCATTCCCCGGGCCACTGACTTCCGGTGACTCCCAGGCGCTGGTGTAGACGGGGCGTCCGGACAATGCCTGAAAGGTGGTAGGGGTCACAAAGTGTGTTGCAGCCTGTGTCATGACCACCTGGACCGTCGCGCCTTGGTCTTGTAAGCGTCGAACGAGTTCACAAGTCTTGTAGGCAGCGATACCACCGGTCACGCCCAGGAGAATATGACGATGACGAAGTGGCAATGCGGTGGGTGAGGTCGGTTGGGTCATGGGTTCATCCTCGTCGAACTCTCAAGACCTCGTCAAGTATGAGACTGATTGCACCGATCGTGATGTAGCTATCGGCGAGATTGAACGCAGGCCAGTGCAACCCTGCATAGTGCCAGTCGATGAAGTCGACGACATAACCCCAGGTGGTTCGATCAATGGTGTTGCCGATCGCACCTGAAATGATGAGGCTTGCCGATAACGCGAAGAGCCGCTGATGCGCCTGGCGCCAGAGCATCGTCCCTAAAATCGCGACCGCCGCAACGCCGAGGGCAATAAAAAACCATCGTTGCCAGCCACTGGCATCCGCGAGAAAACTAAAGGCGGCCCCGGTGTTGTGAACCCTGACGATATTGAACCAGCTGGTGACGACCGTCTGCTCCCCTAGCGCATACTGGTTCACGATGATGAGCTTCGTGATCTGATCCAGGCCAATCAGGAGCAGAATGACCAAAAGCCATCGACTGGCAATGGCACGGCTGCGCTGGTTACGCGGCGGCACGAGACTCTCCGCTGCCAAATAGATTTGAGACGCATCGACTGCAGAGCAGTGGGTGGTTCTTATCCTGTCCGACGTCGGGTCGGAGATGCCAGCAGCGACCACACTTCGGATCTGTGAGGGGCGTGATACTCACCTCGACTGCGGTCGGCGCGACCGATGGATTCACGGTAACGCTCGCGGCAGAGGTAATCAGCACAAATTTCAGTCCATCGCCGAGGCTGAGCAGGGTGGATCCGATGGCCTCACCGGTCGATAACGTCGCCCGCGCCTGCAGGGATGAGCCGACACGGCCTGCCTCGCGTTCGACCTCGATCGCGCGGAGTACCTCGGCGCGAACGCTCCGAATGGACTCCCATTTCTCGATCAGCGCACTGGCCTGCTGGATCTCTGGAAACCGGTAGGCGGATTCTTCAAAGACTGTCTCTGCCCCTGACTTGCCGTGTAGGCTCTGCCAGGCTTCGTTCGCCGTAAATACAAGAAAGGGCGATAAGCACCGTGTGAGCGACTCGGTAATGTGCCAGAGCGCCGTCTGTGCCGCACGTCGCGGCTGCGAGTCTGCTCGGCTCGTATACAGACGATCTTTCAGAATATCGAGATAAAACGCACCGAGATCCTCCGAGCAGAAGCTGACAAGTCGACTGACGGCGGGATGAAAGACGTATCGGTCGTAGTCCTGCATGACCTCTTGCTGGACCTGTGCCGCGCGCGCAATTGCATAAAGATCGATCTCCAGCAGTTGTTCGGGGGGCAGAAGATCATTCTTTGGATCAAAGTCGCTCAGGTTGCCCAGCAAGAAATAAAGCGTGTTCCGCAGGCGTCGATACGACTCTACGACGCGTTTTAAGATCGTATCGGAGATCGATAGTTCGCCCGAGTAATCGGTGCTGGCGACCCAGAGTCGCAGAATGTCTGCGCCGAGGGTGTCCGATACCTTCTGAGGGGCGATGACGTTACCCATCGATTTGCTCATCTTATGGCCGTTGCCGTCCACGACGAATCCATGGGTTAACAGGGCCTTATAGGGTGGCACGCCATTGATCATGCAGCTCGTCAAAAGCGATGAATGAAACCATCCACGATGTTGATCGCTGCCTTCGAGGTAGAGGTCTGCTGGGAAGTGCGAATCGGTCTTATGCGAACCGCGCAGAACAGTCTCATGCGTCGATCCGGAGTCAAACCAGACATCGAGAGTGTCGGGATTTTTGACATAGTCCTTCGCCTGGGCACCAATCAGGTCTTCGACGGTCATTTTCTGCCAGGCTTCGATGCCGTCTCGTTCTACGGCCTGGGCGACCTTCTCTAAGAGTTCAGGTGTGTTGGGATGGAGTTCACCGGTTTCCTTGTGAACCAGGAACGCCATTGGAACTCCCCATTGACGCTGACGTGACAAGGTCCAGTCGGGCCGGTTGGCAATCATCGCGGCCAGGCGCGCCTTGCCCCACTCCGGGAAGAAGGCTGTTGCCTCGACCCCTGAGAGCGCCGATTCACGCAGGGTTGGTCCGCCATCGTGCGGTCGAATATCCATGCCCGCGAACCACTGGTTGGTGGCGCGAAAGATCACCGGCGTCTTGTGGCGCCAGCAGTGCATATAGCTGTGCTGATAGCGTTCGGAATGCATGAGTGACCCGACCTGTGCAAGGGTCTGCACGATCTTGGGGTTTGCATCCCAGATCATCATGCCGCCGAAGAGCGCAAGGCTATCGACGTATCGGCCATCCCCCAACACAGGCCGAAGAATCTGGTCGTCCGAGAGTCCGTCCGCCTTACAAGAGAGAAAGTCATCAACGCCATACGCAGGGGCGGAGTGGACGATGCCCGTGCCCGACTCAAGGTTGACGTAGTCCGCCAGGATGACCTTCGATCGACGAGCGAATCCCGCATCCGCTTCCGCCAGTGGGTGTTGGAAATGAAGGCCTGCTAACTGCTCGCCGCGACAGTGACCGACGACCTCTCCAGTGAGTCCCCAATTGGCGAGGCAGGCGGTAACACGCTCCTTCGCCAGAACGATTGCGCCGAATCGTTGGTTCGGCGGGAACTTGCGACTGGCAGCATCCTCGGTAGTGCCGGTGATCCGAACGAGGGCATATTCGAATTCGGGGTGGATGTTCAGCGCCTGATTGGCGGGGAGTGTCCAAGGCGTTGTCGTCCAGATCACGATTGCGCAGTCATGGCGAAGCGAATTTGCCGCCAGGCCGAAACACTGCTCGAGTGGTCGTTTGGTTTCCTCGGGCGCTTGGAAGGCGACATCCACTGCAGGATCTGTCTTGTCGGCATACTCGACTTCTGCCTCCGCCAGGGCGGAGCCGCAGTCGAAACACCAGTTCACGGGCTTGAGTCCGCGAAAGACAAAGCCTTTTTCAAGGATTTTCTTTAGGGCGCGCAGTTCGTTCGCTTCGTTTTCTGGCGCCATCGTTTTGTAGGGGCGATCCCATTCCCCAAGGACCCCCAGGCGAATGAAGTCACGCCGCTGACGCTCGATCTGCTCCTCGGCATAGGCCCGTGACTTCTGCTGGACCTCTTGGGTTGCCAGACCTTTGCCGTACTTCTTCTCGATTTGAATTTCGATCGGCATGCCATGACAGTCCCATCCCGGTACATATCGCGCATCAAAGCCTGCGAGTGTCTTTGCCTTGACGATCATGTCTTTCAGAATTTTGTTGACGGCATGACCAATGTGGATATCCCCGTTGGCATAGGGCGGACCATCATGCAGGACAAAGAGCGGGCGGCCTGCACAGCGGGTGCGAATCCGTTGGTAGACACCGTGTGTCTGCCAGTCATTCACCCATTGCGGCTCTCGCTTGGCGAGGTCGCCTCGCATGGGAAAGTCGGTTTTTGGCAGGTTTAGGGCCTGATCGGTTTCGGGAATTGTAGGTTTAGACATGGTGAGCAAGCGTTTCGCGAGCCTGGCTCGCATCGATTTCAATTTGTCGGATCATCGCATCAAGGCTGTCATAGCGGGCCTCATTGCGAAGTTTTTGGTGAAAGGTGACGTCAATCATCTGGCCGTAAGCATCCCCCGCCCAGTCAAAGAGATGCACCTCTAGGAGCAGTGCGCCATCGTTTTCTACGACTGGTCGTCGGCCGAGACTGGCCACGCCCGTCAGTGTCTTCTCACCAAGTCCACGCACCGTCACCGCAAACACTCCCGAGATCAATAGATCATCGGGCACGCGCAGGTTGAGTGTCGGAAAGCCGAGGGTACGTCCGAGCTTACGTCCGTGAATCACGCGCCCACAGAGCGAATAGGGGCGGCCCATGAGGGTGCTGGCCTGAGCGAAGTCTCCTTGGCTGAGCGCTGCTCGCAACGCCGTGCTCGACGCACGAAGCCCATCCATAAAGACTGGTTCAAGACGCTCAATGGACCAGTCGAAAGAAGCGCCTGCTGTCTGCAAGGACTGGGCATCTCCTTGCCGTTGAGCCCCAAACCTAAAGTCGTCGCCGATCACGATGTGTTTTGCGGATAGTGTTGTGTGAAGAAACTGTTCCATAAAGTCGGCGGCCGACAGACGGGCGAGTGCTGTCCGAAAGGGCAACACCCAGAGCTCGTCCACACCGTGCGCTTGCAGGGCTTGGGCTTTGTCTCGTAATCCCTGGATACGCTTGGGCGCGGTGGCGGGGCTGAAAAAAACCTTTGGATGGGGTTCAAAGGTGACCACTGCGATCGGGTGCTGATGCAGGGCGCCGAGCGCCTTCGCCCGGGCGAGCAGGGCCTGATGACCCAGGTGAACGCCATCGAAGTTTCCAATGGTGATCACCCGACGTCTCGGGCTGGCCCGACGTGGAGAAATTCCTCGAAAAATCAGCATGTTAAGGGGTGAAGGCGCCCGTTGCGTCAAACCTTGAATTATAGGGTGCCGGTAGAATACGTCCCCATGAAACGCCTAGTCATCCTGATCTCTGGACGAGGGTCGAATCTCGAGGCGATTCTTGAGCAGATTCGTGCCCAGGGCTGGCCGATTGAAGTGGCGCAGGTGATTTCCAATGAGCCTAATGCGGCGGGCCTGGCGGTCGCCCAGTCTTACGGCGTGCCGGGGCAGGTCTTGCCTTCCAAAGCCTTTGTGGACCGCGAAGCCTATGACCTGGCGCTCGCGCAAAGGATTGAGGGCTATCAGCCGGATCTCGTGGTGCTGGCTGGCTTTATGAGGATTCTGTCGCCCAGCTTTTGCCAGCGGTTTGCCGGGCGACTGATTAATATTCATCCCTCCTTGTTGCCCGCATTTAAGGGGCTCAAGACGCATGCTCAGGCGCTCGCAGCCGGCGTTGTATTGCATGGATGTACGGTTCATGCGGTGACACCAGAACTTGACCATGGGCCAATCCTTGCCCAGGCGGTGTGCCCCGTTTTTCTAAATGACACAGTGGAGTCGCTCGCAACAAGGGTCCTCGAGATGGAACATCAGCTCTATCCCAACGCGATTGCCGGCATTCTCTCGGGTCGTTTTGTTCTCGAGAATGGCCGCTGGATAGATCAAGGTGTTTCTGAATTTGGAGGAGCTTTTTCAAGATGGCACGTGCACCCAAGCCTGTAACGCGGCTCAACTTACTCGAGTCCCTGGTGTCGGAAGTGCTCCGACTTGAGGCGCCCGCAGATACAGTGATCTCGCAGTTTTTTAAACGTCATCCCGAGATGGGGTCGCGTGATCGCGGTTTCTTTGCCGAAGCGGCCTGGACGGTGCTGCGGCATCGTTCATGGTTTCAGTTTCTATCGACAGCAGGGAGTGGGTCGCTTCACCGCCGACTCGCGATTCTTGCGTTGGTTGATCAGGGACGCCTGACATCTGTAGACCGAGAGCTCACGGCACAGGAGCGAGACTGGCTAGTACACGCCGATCAGGTGAGATTGACCCAGGTGGATCCCGCGGTTCGCGAGAGTCTTCCGTCTTGGTTATTGGAAGACTGGTCGCATCGTCTCGGGAATGAGGAGGCGCTTCGTCTTGCGCGAACATTGAACCAGCCCGCGCCGCTCGATCTTCGGGTCAACACGCTGCTGGCCAAGCCCGATCAGGCGTTGGCAGCGCTTGCGCAGGATGGCATTGACGGACAACTGCATCCGGTAATCCCAGAGGCAATTCGCCTCTCTGGGAAGCCTGCCTTACAGCGGGCCAAAGCATTTACTGCCGGCTGGGTCGAAGTTCAGGATCTAGGAAGTCAGTTGCTCGCGAAACTTTTGCATCCCAAGCGCGGGCAGTTCATTGTCGATTTCTGCGCAGGGGCCGGAGGCAAGACCCTAGCGATCGGTGCGGCACTGAAAAACACAGGACGGCTTTATGCATTGGACATCTCTGCCGCACGGTTATCACGGCTAAAGCCGAGGCTTGCGAGAAGCGGCTTGTCGAACGTCTGGCCGTCAGCAATCTCGGGATTCTCTGACGATCGCGTCAAGCGTCTGTCTGGGAAGGCCGATAGCGTGTTGGTCGATGCCCCGTGTAGCGGTGTGGGAACTTTGCGACGCAATCCCGATCTCAAGTGGAAGACATCGCTCGCGCAAGTCGCCGGACTCCACAAAGAACAGATGGCGATCCTTCATGCCGCGTCAAAACTTGTGAAGCCTGCTGGCAGACTGGTCTATGCGACCTGTAGTCTGCTGCAACAGGAGAACGAAAACGTGATTGCTGAGTTCTTGGCGGCACACCCCGACTTCCAGCGGGTGTCTGCACAAGAAGTTCTCCATCCTCAGAAGCTTGCCTTGCCCGCAGAGTGGCAGGCCTTCACCGAGGCGGGTGATCTTTTGCTCTGGCCCCACAGGACGGATACCGATGGTTTTTTCGCCTGTGTCTTGCAGAGGGGTAGAGATTCTGGGGTGGGGGTGGGATAATACCTAAGTTGTGTCATTTAGCCCATTGATAGGGACAGGGAGAGCACATTGGATCAAGTGTTTGTTGGCGTTTGGGAATTTGTTCGTTACGGCATCACCGGCTGGAGCTGGCTGGGTATCGTGGGATTTACGTTGGTGGCGACGCATCTCACCATCATCGGTGTCACGCTCTACCTGCACCGTTGTCAGGCGCATCGGGCCCTTGAACTGCACCCTCTGATCTCGCATCCATTACGGTTCTGGCTATGGATGGCCACCGGAATGGTGACCAAAGAGTGGGCAGCGATTCACCGCAAGCATCATGCAAAGTGCGAAACGGAAGAAGACCCTCACAGCCCTCAGACGCGCGGTATTGATAAGGTGCTCTGGCAAGGTGCGGAGCTTTATCGCGAGGCCGCAAAAGACAAGGAACTTGTTCAGCGCTACGGCCATGGCACTCCGGATGACTGGATTGAACGACATGTCTACTCGAAGCACAGTGTGCTGGGTGTGTCGCTGATGCTCATCATTGATGTGACGCTCTTTGGGGTTGCTGGCGCGGCTGTCTGGGCGATTCAGATGGCCTGGATTCCGTTCCTTGCGGCAGGCGTGATCAATGGGATTGGCCACTATTGGGGATATCGTAATTACAAAAGCCCAGACACCAGCACGAATATCTCGCCCATCGGCATTCTGATTGGGGGCGAGGAACTTCATAACAACCACCATACGTTTGCCACATCGGCGAAGTTCTCATCCAAGTGGTATGAGTTTGATATCGGCTGGATGTACATTCGCCTGCTGTCGTTGTTTGGTCTGGCAAAAGCCCGCGCCCTGCCGGCGGAGCCGCTGCTCAATCCTGCGAAGCAGTCGATTGATGCTGACACGATCGAGGCGGTGATTTCGCATAAGTACGAGCTCATGGCGTCGTTGTCACGCGCTTTCAAACGCGATTCTCGTCAGCAGGCGAGTGCTGCTGACCAGGTCGAAAAGTGGACTGAGCTTCGAAAAGAGTTTGAAGCGTTATGGAGTCGTCGGCAGATGTCCGTCGATCAGGCCGTCACTGCGCTCCAGTCGTGGTGTGCCCGAGCCGAGTCATCTGGGATCTCAGCGCTCGAGGAATTCTCCCGGCGCCTTCGTATGTACAGCCCGCGTCGGGCGACCGCGTCTTAACTTCTCGCGGTAGTCATCGGCTTCGCCTGCTCTTTTGCGGGCGAAGCTTTTTTGTTGTTTTGTTTCTTTTCTGACGGCTTCTTCTTCTGAGTCTTCTTGGCCGGGGCTGGCTTCGCCTTAGGCTCGGGCGTGTCGTCCTCGTTGGCGGTCAGAACCGTTCGGACGCCTTTTTCGTCGGTGATCACGGTGCGAACTTCTGCCTTGCGAATAAGCAGACGTGACCCAATGGGGAGTTCTTCTTTAAGGTTGTTTAAGGCGCGAATGGATGAGGCAGTCGTGCCATAACGCTTCGCAATTTTGGCCAGTGAGTCACGTTTGGTCACACGGTGATAGACCGCGCTTGCCCGTTCTTTCTCTACGAGACGTGTCCCGTTGAATCGGGCGAGTGTTGTTTCGATGTGCGCCTCATCGGTTTGTGCCGCAATCGGCGCAAGCAGCGTGGTGCCGGGCAATACCTGAGCGTTCTTTTTCAGACTATTTGCGCGGATCAGGTCCTGGGGGCTTACGCCGGCTCGCGCGGCCAGTGAGGTGAGCGACTCCCCAGATTTCAGCGTGTAGGGCTTCCAGGTCACCAGTGGCGAACCACTCGCCAAGTGGGCCTGGAGTGCCGTCTGGAAGGCTTCTGCACGATCGGCGGGAAGAACGATTCGGTTCGATCGACTTGCACTGATTACGGGCCGATGATGCGATGGGTTCAGGCCGACAAACTCTTCTACCGAAAGACCCGAGAAACGTGCCGCTAGGGATAAGTCAATCGACTGCTCCTTGTCGATCACCACAAAGTACGCCTTGTTGGGGATCTTGGGCAGGACGATGCCGAATGCCTCTGGTCTTGCGAGCACATTGCGCAGGGCAATCAACTTTGGCACATAGTGCTGAGTCTCCTTGGGCATCTTAAGGCTAAGGTAATCATCTGGCCGATTTTTGGCCTGGTTACGCTTACGTGCCCGCATGACCGCACCTTCGCCCCAGTTGTAACTCGCAAGCGCCAAGAACCAGTCCTGACCTTGCAGCTCATAGAGTTTTTCCAGGTAGTCGAGTGCCGCTCGGGTGGACTCTAAGACATCTCGGCGTTGGTCATGCCACCAGTTCTGCTCTAAGTCGAAAATTCGACCGGTGGACGGGATGAACTGCCAGAGACCTGCAGCCTTCGCTTTGGACAGCGCCTGAGGATTGAAGGCACTCTCAACGATCGGCAAGAGTGCAAGCTCTGTTGGCATGTTGCGCGCTTCGAGCTCTTCAACGATATGGTGGAGGTATTTCCCGCCGCGATCAAAGACACGAGCGAGATACTCCGGGTTACGTTGGATCCAGCGCTCATGCTGGCTGACTAAGGGTGAGTCGAGTTCTGGAATTGCAAACCCGGATCGAATTCGATCGATCAGGTCTTCAAATTTGGGTGTCGATAGGATGAGCTCAGCGGCTTTCGCGGGTTCCGGGCTTCCTGTAAGGTTCAGCGGCTTCGTGACCTGGTTTTTGCTGGCAGCAGCATCGACCGGCTTAGTCTTATTCACGACTGGTGCCGCGGTGCGATCGGTGCTGCGTTGATCGCTTTGCTCGCTGCCAGGCCCAATGGTTGCGCAACCCGTTAGGGTCGTGCACAGGACAATGAGGAGGGTTTTTCGCATCCGCGCCATTATCCGCGAAACTCGTCTTTCTGCTGCCGCAATAGGCGAAATTCCTCTGCCGTCTGGCAGAGCAGAAAGGGGTTCGTTCGCAGTTCAATGGCGATGGCACTTGGCAGCGTGATCTGCCCCTCGGTGCGTTGCGCCTGAACCTGGTGGAACCTTTCATTGATCGCCGGGTCCCCGGGGAACGCAGCGACCGCAAAGCGAAGGTTGGCCAGGGTGTATTCATGGGTGCAATAGACCTCGGTGTCGGGTGGCAGGGCAGCGAGCTTTTTGAGCGAGTTGAACATTTGCGCTGCGGTCCCTTCAAACAATCGGCCACAGCCTGCTGCAAATAAAGTGTCGCCACAGAAGAGAACGGGGTGTTGAAAGTCGGGATTGTCTGAGCGCTCTGCGACATAAGCAATGTGGCCCCGCGTATGTCCGGGTACCTCGATCACCCTGAACTGATGCTGTGTGGCGGGAATCGTGATCAGATCGCCTTCCCGGACTTGGTGGCTTACGCCGGGGATCGATTCTTGTGCAGGCCCAAAGACGGTCACAATCTCTTGCTGGGACTGTGTTGCGAATTCCAACAGGGCCCCTATGCCACCAGTGTGGTCATGATGATGATGTGTGATCAGAATCGCCGCGAGTTTGCGTTGATGCTGCTTGAGCCATGCAATAACGGGTACTGCGTCACCGGGATCGACCACAATGACCGAGGCAGCCGCCTTCGACTCGATGATCCATATATAGTTATCCTGGAATGCCGGAATCGCACGAATCATGACAATGAATCCCTTTCAACATTGGACCGCCTGGGCGACATCACCGCTGGGTCAGCGGCTTATCGCCGAGGAACAGCAGTGGCTTGATTCTACGGTTCAGGATGTCTTCGGCTATCACGCACTTCAAATTGGTCCGGATGGCCTGGATGCGCTGCGAGCCAACCGGATGTCATCCCGTATGCGAATGCGCGTTGCCGATTATCCTGCGATTGCCCATCCCCCCGGTGAGACGACGCTCATGGGGTCTTTGCAGGATCTTCCGTTTAAGACACAGAGCATTGATCTCCTGATCCTGAGCCATGCCCTTGAGGTCGCTCCGGATCCGCACGCATTGCTTCGCGAGGCCGATCGGGTGCTTATTCCTGAGGGTCGGCTTGTGATTCTTGGATTTAATCCAGTCAGTATCTGGAGACTTCGCAAGGGATGTCGATCAGTGAACCAGTTTCCCCCTGCGGGGCATGACTGGATCGCATTGTCGCGGATCAAAGATTGGCTAAAACTTTTGAGCTTCGATCTCGGTGCCGGAGGTGCGAGTGCATTTGGCGCCTATAACCCACCGTTTGATTCGGAACGCTGGCTGACACGGACGCAGTGGATGGACCCTGCGGGACGACGTTGGTGGCCCATGTTCGGAGGGGTCTATTTCTTGATGGCGGTGAAACGGGTGCATCACATGCGACTGATCGGCCCTGCCTGGAAGAAGGGAAGGTCGGTGTCGGCGGCTGCCCAGACGGTGCCGTCGGCGCGGGTGGTTCAGGAAAAGCAGGAGATCAGTCGATGACCCGGCAACATGGATCGACGGAAGTTCTCGTCCATACCGACGGGGCATGTAAGGGTAATCCCGGACCCGGGGGCTGGGGCGCGGTGTTGGAGTACGGAGGAGCGACCAAGGAGTTGTTTGGCGGTGAGCCGGACACGACGAACAATCGTATGGAGCTGACAGCGGTCATTGAGGCACTTCGTGCCCTGAATCGATCTTGTCGGGTTCGCATCGTGACTGACTCTCAGTACGTCCAAAAGGGTGTTGAGACCTGGATGGCCGATTGGAAACGGCGGAATTGGAAGACTTCTGCAGGGAAGCCGGTGGCCAATCGTGACCTCTGGGAGGCCTTGGATCGGGAACTTGTCGCCCATCAAGTGGTCTGGGAATGGGTCAGGGGTCATCAGGGACATCCAGGAAATGAACGGGCCGATCAATTAGCCAATCGAGGGGTTGAATCGATTACCCTATAGGGTGTCCTAGAAACAAAAACACAATGAATCTCTCCTCTTTACGCTCCCGACGAGTCGTGGTGCCCGCTCTCGTCATTCTTGGGCTTGTCGTTGCGAGTGTTGTCGGCCTGAAACTGAATCAGCAGAACCCAGCGCCCCGTCCCGCAGGGGGAGCGCCAATGGTCGAGGCGGCTCCGATCAAAAGGATAGACCTTCAAGATGCGGTGACGGCCGTTGGAACGCTCAAGGGATCAGAGTCCCTCGTCCTGAAGTCAGAGCTTGCGGGTCGGATTGCAGCGATTGCCTTTACCGATGGTGCTCGGGTGAAAAAAGGCGATCTGCTCATTGAGTTTGATGCGTCCATTCAGCGGGCCCAGTTTAATCAGGCAAAGGCGGAAAGAGACCTTGCTGCAGCCCGCCTGAAGCGGACACAGGATCTTTTTGACAAGAAGTTTTTATCTGCGGCCTCGCTCGATGATGCGAAGGCGTCTGCAGATATCGCAGAGGCCAAGCTTGCCCTGGCAAAGGCAACGCTCGACAAGATGTCTGTCAGAGCGCCGTTCGATGGCGTCGTGGGCCTGCGTCAGATGAGCGTTGGAGACTACATCCGGGAAGGCACAGATCTCGTGAACCTTGAGGATGTCAGCCGCCTTCGCGCTGATTTCCGCGTGCCCGAACAGTTCTCGAGCCGGCTTCGCCCCCAACAGACAGTTCGATTGTCATCGGACGCGTTTCCCGGAGCGACATTTCCTGCGAAGGTGACCGCAGTAGATGCTGCAGTCGATGTCTCAGGCCGGTCGTTGCTGGTACGGGCCGAATTGTCGGACGACCGTCAGCGCCTGAAGCCGGGGATGTTTGTCCGTGTCTCGCTCGTCCTGGAGACCCGCGCAAATGCCATCGTGATTCCAGAAGAGGCGTTGGTCACGGCGCAGGGTCGTACGGTGGTCTTTAAGGTCGTGGATGGAAAGGCAGTGGCGTCGCCCGTGCAGACAGGATTGCGCACCATGGTCGACGGCAAGCCTGTCGTCGAGGTGATGAAAGGCCTTGCAGAAGGGGATATCGTCGTGACGGCGGGTCAGATCAAGATTCGTGGCAACAACGTTCCGGTCCGAATTGCGGGGTCGGAGCCTTCCACGAAAGGCGATGCCCCAGCCAAGGGGGATGCATCGCCGAAGGCAGACACGCCGGCGAAGGCTGAAGCCCCACCGAAGGGTAGTGCGTCACCCGACGCGTCGAAGAAAGGGTCTTAACTGCCCAGTTGGGCAGCAAGAGCACCATGGTTATTTCCGAGATCTGTATTCGACGTCCAGTGTTTGCGACCGTGTTGTCGCTCATTGTGGTGCTCATTGGTCTCGTCTCCTACACGCGCCTATCGATTCGTGAGTACCCGCGGATCGATACGCCCGTCGTCACGGTGAGCACAAACTATGTCGGTGCATCGGCCGAGGTGATTGAGACCCAGGTCACGAAACCTTTAGAAGACTCGATTGCCGGCATTGATGCGATTGATGTGATCAGTTCGATTTCGCGTGCTGAGCAGTCTCAGATTACTGTGACCTTTCGCCTCGAAAAGGATCCTGATTCCGCGGCGGCCGATGTGCGAGATCGCGTCTCTCGGGTGCGTGCCCGACTGCCGCGCACCGTTGATGAACCAGTCATCGCAAAGGTCGAGGCGGATGCCAACCCGATTATCTGGCTGTCGTTCTCCAGTGCAACCCGGTCGCCGCTAGATGTCAGTGACATCGTCAATCGTGTGGTCAAGCCGCGGATGCAGGTGCTGCCGGGTGCGGCGGACGTTCGTATCAACGGCGAGCGTCGCTACGCCATGCGGGTCTGGATCGATCGTGATCGGCTAGCGGCCTATGGGCTTACTGCTGCCGACGTTGAGCAGGCCATTGGGCAGCAGAATATCGAGCTCCCGGCAGGCCGCGTGGAGAGCCGGCTGCGCGAGTTCACGGTGACGGCGCGAACTGATCTGAATTCCGTTGAGGAGTTCTCCAATATTGTGCTGAAGCAGGCATCGGGTTACCCGGTTCGTATCCGGGATATCGGTCGCGTCGAGCTGGACGCGTCGAGTGCTCGAAGTAGCGTTCGATTTAATGGACAGAATGCGCTAGGCGTCGGCGTGATCCGTCAGGCGACCGCAAACCCATTGACGCTGGCACAGTCGGTAAGGGCGTTGATACCGGTGCTCAATGAAGAGCTTGCATCGGAGGATATCCAGGTCGGTATTAGTTACGACTCGACGGTCTTTATCGACAAGTCGATTCAGGCGGTGTTCATGACGATCCTCGAGGCCATTATTCTGGTGGCGTTGGTGATCTTCTTCTTTCTGCGATCGCTGCGCGCAGCGATTATTCCGCTGGTGACGATTCCGGTGTCCTTGATTGGTGCTTTCACCATCATGCTGATCGCAGGTTTTTCGGTCAATACGCTGACCTTGCTTGCCTTAGTGCTAGCGATTGGTCTGGTGGTCGATGATGCCATCGTGGTGTTAGAAAACATTTTTAGGCATATCGAAGAAGGCATGAAGCCCTTGGCGGCGGCTTACCAAGGGTCGAAAGAAATTGGCTTTGCGGTGATTGCGATGACGCTCACCCTGGCGGCGGTCTATGCGCCTGTTGCCTTTACGACAGGGCGGATTGGTCGGTTGTTTGTGGAGTTTGCATTGACCTTGGCGGGGGCGGTGATCGTCTCGGGCTTTGTGGCGCTGACGCTTTCCCCCATGATGTGCTCGAAGCTGCTTCGTCACGAAGAAAAGCACGGCAAGGTCTATAACTGGATTGAGCGGTTTCTTGAATCCATGACGATGGGCTATCGTCGCCGACTGTCCTGGACCCTCGATCGACCCAAACTGGTCGTCGGAATTTTTGTCGCGGTGGCGGGAATATCGGGCGTCTTGTTCGCCACGATGAAGCAAGAGCTCTCTCCGATCGAAGATCGTGGCGTCATCTTTACGGCCATTAGCGGACCGGATGGCGCGTCACTCGCGTATACGGAGTCGTATACCCAGCAGATTGAGTCCATCGCGCGACAGGTTCCCGAGATGGAGCGTATTTTCGTTGTATCCGGAACACCGACGGTTGATCAGGCGATCTCTTTCTTGCGCACGACCGACTGGTCGATGCGGGATCGAAGCACGCTCGAGATCATTAAGGAGATTCAGCCGAAATTTATGGCGATTCCTGGGGTGCTGGCCTTTCCGAACGCGCCGCCGTCATTGGGGCAGTCTCCGCGGGATCGACCGGTGGGATTTGTGATCACGTCGTCGGACTCGTATGAGGCACTGGGCCGGACTGCCGCGTTGATCGTGGCGGACGCTGCCAAGAATCCGAATTTCCTAGGGGTCGATACCGATCTGCGTCTCGCTAAACCGGAGATCAACATCCGGGTGAACCGTGATCGCGCTGCGGATATGGGAGTGTCTGTCGATGCGATTGGTCGTGCCATCGAAACCATGATGGGCGGACGCCAGGTGACGCGGTTTAAGCGGGGTGGTGATCAGTTTGACGTGATCGTTCAGTTGTTGGCCGATGAACGCAACACGCCTGATGACATCAGCAAGATCATGCTGCGTAATCGCGCTGGACAGATGGTGCCGTTATCGGCCTTGGTCGATGTTCAGGAGACGATTGCACCGCGTCAGTTGAATCACTTTGGCCAACGCCGTGCCGTGACGATTTCGGCGAATTTGGCACCGGGCTATACCCAGGGCGAAGCCTTAGCGTTTTTGGAAGCGTCGGCGCAGAAACATCTGACGGCGGGGTATGCCACCGATCTCTCTGGGTCGATGCGAGAGTTTGTCCGTGCATCGGGCAGCCTCGGGGTGACCTTTGCCTTGGCGCTGTTGTTCATCTATCTGGTGCTTGCCGCCCAATTTGAGTCCTTCAAAGGACCCATCATGATTATGCTGACCGTGCCGCTATCGATGCTTGGGGCGCTTGCAGCCCTGCATCTCACGGGGGGGACGTTGAACGTGTACAGCCAGATTGGTCTGATTACCCTGGTGGGGCTCATCACGAAGCACGGTATTCTTATTTTGGAATTCTGTAATCAGTTACAGGAACAGGGCAGGGCGATTCGAGACGCAGTCGTCGAGGCGTCGGTCCTTCGGCTTCGTCCGATTCTGATGACGACAGGAGCGATGGTGCTTGGGGCGTTGCCGCTGGCGCTGGCCCGAGGCGCCGGTGCTGAGAGTCGGGCACAGATTGGCTGGGTGATTGTGGGTGGGATGACACTTGGGACGTTACTGACGCTCTTTGTGTTGCCTTCTGTGATTCTCATGTTTAACCGATTCCGTCGAAAGGATGAGCATGCGACTGGTCATGCTTGATACAGAGACGACCGGTCTGAAGGTGGAAGAGGGCCATCGGTTGATCGAAATCGGATGCGTGGAATGTATTGACCGTCGGCTATCCGATCGGCAGTTTCATGTCTATCTCAATCCTGAGCGAGAGATTGACGAGGGTGCAACCCAGGTTCACGGATGGACCTGGGATCAGTTAAAAGACAAGCCACTGTTTTCGCAAGTCGCCGACGAGCTCTTAGAGTTCGTTCAAGGTGCGTCACTCGTGATTCACAACGCAGAGTTTGACCTTGGGTTTATCGACGATGAACTGCGCCGTATCGGACGTCCATCGTTGCGCAGCCAGGTCGCGTCGGTCATTGATTCGCTGGCCACGGCGCGTGATCTCCATCCCGGACAACGTAACTCGTTAGATGCGCTCTGCACGCGTTACGGCATTCGTAATGATCATCGTGTGCTGCATGGCGCTTTACTAGACGCGCAGCTGTTAGCGGATGTCTACCTGTCCATGACCCGCGGTCAGGAATCGCTGGATATGCTGAGTCACGATGAGGCGATGACCGAGCAGGGGGCCTGGCCCGCCGTTCAGAGTGATGGACTTCTTGTGCGGCGTGCCTCTGAGACGGAACGTGCGGCCCATACGGCGATTCTCTCGGAGATCGACCGGGTGAGTGGCGGTCGACTTGTGTGGAAGTCTTTGAACTAAGGGTGCTGGTGTGACTGACGGTATGGCAGAGACAACTCATATCCCTGAGATCTTGCGTCAGGCAAGGACTGTGCAGGGACTCGATCTTGCCTTCATGGCGCGAAAGACGGGCGTTGCGAGAAACCACCTGGCCGACATCGAAGAGGGTTACGCTGGATCATTTCATTCGCTGGCGTACTGTCGACGCGCAGTCATGGCCTATGCGGAAGCCTTAGGGGTTGCTGAGCAGGTTGCCGCGCATTGGGATGACCGGGCGTGGCGTCTAGATCCGAATGGCGCAAGACCTGTCGGTATTGAGGCCTCTTCCACGGGTCTACTTCCTAGTCTTGATGAATCGCTGGCGGCCCGAAAGTGGCTCATGCCTGCCGTTGGCATACTAGGGCTGATCCTGGTGGGTTGGCTCTCGCTTGAACGTCTCGATCAGGATCCTGCTGAGCCAACAGTGACCGGGGTTAGTTCGTCGCCCGCAATTCAGACACCGCCGGCATCCGGAGCGGCCGCAACTGTTGCGTCCGCTCCCCCCGTCTCCCCCGCATCCGGCGCGCTTTCGCAGCCGGTCACCGGGCCGGTAGCGTCGCCCGCTCCTGCGATGGTGACGCCGCCGGCAGCAGCGCCCTCTGGCGCTGCTGCGATCTCGCCCACCGTGACCTTTCGCGTCGAGGTTGAGCGGGCCATGGCCGAATGGGTCCGTCGCTGGGTCGCGCGGGATATCCCAGGCTATGTGGCCTTCTATGCGCCTGATTTTGTGGGGGCGGCCCAGCACCTGGGCATACGCCGTCAGCGAATGGCTCAGGCTCAGTTCATCAAGGTCTCGGTCGTCGAAGCCAGCTATCTGGAGACCGCACCAGGGGAGATCACGGTGCGTTTTCGCCAGGTCTACGAGTCTGATAGCTACTCCAGCAACGATCGCAAGGAGATCGTCTGGCGACAAACCCCAAATGGGCCAAAAATTAGAGCAGAACGCCTAGTAAACTAGCGGCCATGAAAATTGCCTCCTTTTTTCTTTCGGCCGTATTTCTTACCTGTGCTGGGGTTGCCTCCCAGGCCCTAGCATCGGATGCGCCTGCCGAGCTGGTTAAAGATCGTGCTCGGATTGCCCAGGCGCTTAAGGAAAAGAATCCGCAGCGTGCCGCAAAACTGATCGAGCCCTGGATTAAGAAGCGTCCGCACGATGTCGAACTTGCGAATGACTACGCACTCGCACTGGCGCAGATGGGCAAGCTCGATCAGGCGCGTGAAGTGCTCGAGGAGGCGTTGAAAAAAAATCCCGAGACCGGCGTTGCCTTTCAAAACCTTCGAGAAATTCTGAGTCAACAGGCGGCCATCTCCTATGCGAAGGCGATGGGTAAACGCCCTCCAACGTCTCAGGTGGCCTTAAAGAGTAGTGCGCCCGTACCGGATGCTCCGACGGTAGTTGCCCAGGTGGATCCGCGCCCTGGCGCGTCAACCGAGCCGCCACCGGCAAAGACACCACCACAACAGATTGCGCAGGCACCTGCTGCGGCGCCCGCTGCGCCCGCCAAGGCGGCACCGGCCCCTGCGACCGCCACGCCAGAGCCGACGGCCGCAAAGTCAGCTGCGCAGGCGCCGTCGTCAACGGACACTGCTCGTGCCGGAACTGCTGCTTCATCGGCCAAGTCTGAAGAAGCCGCGCTGATCGCTGCAACCCAGCAGTGGGCCGAGGCTTGGGCTTCGAAAAACTTTAAAAAATATATCGACTCTTATTCCTCACGGTTTCAGCCGCAGAGTTTCCCGTCTCGCGAAGCCTGGGTTGAGAATCGTCGGCCTCGCGTGACCAAGCCTGGACGACTCGTGGTCCGTGTGAGTGATATTCGCGTCAAACTCTTGCCCGGAGGCGACGCTGAGGTTACATTTCGACAGCGTTATGAGTCGGGTGACCTGAAACTGAATTCCACGAAAACCACTGTATGGACCAAAGAGTCTGGCAACTGGAGAATCCTTCGCGAGGAAGGGCGTTAATGGCGGGTCGTTCGGAACCAGGGCGAGCGCGTCGGTGGCTCGTCGGGCTTCTGGCGTGCGCTGCAGTCTGGGCCCCCCTTCAAAGCCTTGCCGCCGACGCTGAACTGAGGCGGGCCACTCAGGCGCTGCTTTCTGGAAACTTAGGACAGTCAACAGACCTTGCCTCTGATGCGCTGAAATCAGAGCCTAAATCCAGACTCGCCCATTGGCTGCAGGCCCAGTCACTTGCAGCGATGTCGGGAAAGCCTGTTGTGCTCAATGGCGAGGACCGAGATCTCCTTGACGAGGCGCGAGTTCGGGTCGAGGTAACGCCATCAGGACTGCTCCCAAAGAACTTAGTCGTGATGCCTCGATCGGCAGAGCGAAAGGTGCCTGTGTTGCTCGCAGATGCAAGTCGCTCCCGGATCTATGTGTTCATCAGTCGTAATGGACGTCCGGTGTTGATCGATGAGTTCTACACCACGATTGGCCTGCTCGGCGCGGACAAATCGAAAGAGGGTGATCAGAAGACGCCCTTAGGCGTTTACCGTGTCCAGTATGAAATTCGTGATCCAAGAAAAGATGGTTTTCTGGGTAAGTTTGCAATGACCTTGGACTATCCCAATGCCTTTGATAGCCACTCCGGCCGAACGGGCAGTGGCATCTGGATCCATGGTGTTCCACAAAATCTTCATGTACGCGCCCCGAAGGCGTCCGACGGCTGTCTTGCCGTTGCGAATAAGGATCTGCAAAAGCTCAGAAAATATGTGCGCTACATGGAGACCCAGGTGGTCGTGGTCCCACGTGTGGAATGGGTCACGCCAGACGCCTGGTCTGCAGCTGCTGCACAAGCTACAAAAGATTTCGCTGCCGTCGCATCGGATGCATCGATGGGGGGTGTGTTTTTTGTAGAAGACCGCTGGCCCTGGGTGGTCAGTCTCTTGCAGGGCAATCAGGTTCACCGTCGAGAGTACTTTCAGCGGTCTGGGTCGAGCATAAAGCGTCTGCTTGGGGAAAAGCTGTCATAGTGTCTGCGAGCCAGACCCTCTGTCTGACGCGGTTGGGCAGGCCATTTTTTCTGCCACGTGCGTCTGCGCGTCGGGTGGTGTCGTTGACGGGGGAAGAGATCCTTACTGCCGCGGGGGTGGCGCTCATTGCGCTCGAGGGCGTCCCCGCTGTGCTGATTGAACCTGAGCGACTTGCCTCGACATTCTCCGAAGGCGGGGCCTCTGAAGCGACAACGTCTGAGCCTGTCGATGGTTCTATGGCTGAATCGTCAGGGGATGCTGCACGTCTTGCGGTGGTGGTGGACTACCCCGGGGATGTTCTCTTTGCAATTGCTGCGGATCAGGTCCGGCCTGCAGGCGATGGGGATGCTGCGCAATCAATTGACTTGAGGAAAGGTCTGATGGATGGAGAGTGAACTGGAAAAGATGCAGACGAGTCGACTACTCGTGCAGCGTCTGCAGGCATTGCTGCTGATTGCCGCCGCGCTCCTGCTGATCTCTTTGACGCCATGGGGATCCGGCTGGTCAGTGTTCGTCTCGCTTGCGCCTGAGTGGCAAGGTGTTCCGAATGCGGTGCCTTATCTGATGCCGCATGAGCATTTTGTTGAATGGGTGGCACACGGCTGGGTTGGAGTGGTCCTGGCGATCTCGGATGCGGGGTTGCTTGATCGGACGACGGCCTCAATGCTGATCCGCGATGGGCTTACGTTGGCGGTCGTCCTGCGAAGCCTGGTGTTGCTGTTGTTGATCGTTGGCTGGCTGGGTGCCGTACAAGGGCTGCGCCGAGCGTCGCCGGAGACTTCCTTGGCTGAAGCGCATCGCGTGACGATGGAATCGGTTGAACCAAAGCTGGGCTTTGATTCAGGGCAGTCGATCGGTCAGCGCAACGCTCACGTGTTAGAAACGGTCGCTCAGCAGCAGCTGATCGTGCAGAACATCCTGCTCGATCCGCAGGCACAACCCGTATCGGAGCCATTGATGCAGCTTGCTCAGAACTTGCAAGGGTTAGAGCAAGAACTTCGGCGTCATCAGAGTGCGACCTAACCAGGAAAGACGATCGCGTGTCCTCTGATATTGAACAGGCGCTTGACGAGATTCTTTCTGGGGTCAATGCGCTGCTTGAGCAGGCGCCTGCGGGATCACCGCGTCCGCTGCCTGGGGCGTCCGCTGCTTTAGATCATTCGAACGCCTCTGACACGCGATCCTCGGTGTTGACCGACGATTCCGAACTGCTGTCACTCTTGGCGGTAACGGCCTCCGATTCGCGAAGGGCGCATCAGCACGTTGCGCAGCGATTGCTCTTACGTCTGCTGACGGCGCGTGCGGTGACGCTTGGCGCAGGCGATCTTGCGTCGCTGACGATCTCGCCACTGCTCTCGGGTACGGTTTCCCGTTTGCTCGACATTGGGGCGCGACCTGACCATAGTGATGCCGTGTCGCTTTTCTGGGATTTTTCGGGAGTCTCTGGCGTAGACCCTGTTCGTGTCGTTGGGCGGTTTGCCTGTCTACTTTGTCCTGTGCAAAAGGAGGGCCGGGCGCTTGTGGCCATGCCGCGGTTTCCAGAGCGACTCCGCGTCCGATGGCTAGATCATTTCGACGGCAAGTCAACTGCGTCAACACATCGTTCACAACAGGCTGCTGTGATTGACCAGGACAATCTATCGGCTGAACTGGTCACCATTCTCTGGTTGACGAAGATGTCGTTTGTCCCGGACCAGTGGTTGGGCGTGACCTTTCGAGACGGGCAGCTCTGCCCAGTTTTACACGTGGAATCAAGGCATACGTCAAGAGATTGAATTGCAATTCTGACCAAGGCGGCATA
>JACCDL011420910.1_pt1 | contig 27912 bp, 23 predicted proteins | sample 7441931 | NCBI WGS metagenome assembly JACCDL01 (sample SAMN15323437, study PRJNA562643) | freshwater metagenome | isolation source: river surface water | place: USA:Blue River Watershed | collected 2017-08-16 | reverse complement strand
CTTCAATAATACATTGGAGGCGACTAGAAATTTCATTGCTTATCGTTAATTTATGACGTACGTTTTCAAACCTCGAAGTTAAAAGAATTAAGCTACAAAGCCAAGCCCTTTAGCGATTGTATTTGTTGCGGCGATACATCACCACCGCCAAACTAAATAAGCCGCCAACTAAAATAGGTAACAAGATATTTAAACCCTGCCAAAAGCCCTTCTCAGACTGGACCTTTCCTTTGTCCAGTGGGCGTAGGCGAATGTTTTTGCTGCGTGCCAACAATGCTTTTTGCTCGTCTAACAGATACTGAAATCCATTTAAGATAAAGTCCACGTTCGCAAAGGTATGCTTTGAAAATGGATCGAAACCCAAAGCTAGCGGGCCCTTCGTTTCTGGATCAATGCCATTCAAGGCAATGTCCCCATCACCCACGAGAATTAGGGCGCCTGCGCGGTTTGATTGGCCAACAAAATTTCGCTGCAAACTATCGTTTGGTAGAGGTCTGTTCTGAAAAATAGAGCTAAATCGACCTTCCAATAAATAGGCAACTGTCCGTGTGCCTGCTTGGTATTTTGCCGGATCAAAATCCTTTCCAGTGGAAGCAAACGGTAAGGTTGCAGGTGCTTGCTGAACCTGAGTATAGCTACTCGTTTGTAGCAAAGGTGTTTTTTGCAATGGCATGGAGCTAGCTACCGTATCAATACTTGATACAAATTGGCCATAAACCGCATCTAAATTCTTCGTAATCAATGAGGCTGGGTTTCCACGCAACAACGGAAATGCCGGCCACGGCATAAGTTCAATGGTAGGCTTATTGCCAAAATTCCCAACCGCCAGTGGAATAGCGCCACACAATTGTGCATCCTTCACCCAATTGCTGTTCAAGCGCAATCCGTAGCGATAGAAAAGCACATTCAGCCCTACGTCCGCCACCGAACTAACTAATCCTTGATTTGCCACGGTATCCGTTCGAACACCCTCCATAAAGAAAATGCCTTTGCCTCCTTTAACTAAAAATTGGTCAATTTTGTATTGATCCGATGGGCTAAAAACACGATCCGGTTGAATCAAGCAAATTGCATCCAATCCATCCAAAGTCGCCGAAGCTCCCAAATCAACTGGATATAAATCGTAGCGTTTCCGTAACGCCGCAATAAGACTTAATTGTTTTACGGCTGGTACATGATTGTAATCCATTAAAAAGCCAATCTTCTTTCGCTCCGTATCCGCCAAACTTTGGATCCCCTGCATGATATCATATTCCAATCCCTCGATCGACTGATTCAATACTTCCTGCGGGTTGGCAAGTTGGTTTCCCTTCAGTAACAGAACTCCCACAGATCGATCCCCTTTAGAAATAACCAGACCAGGGAAGGCTAATTGTTGGACCTGCTTCCCATCTTCCTTATTGACAATGTTAGTTGGCGGTAGACCCAAGGAGTCCAACTTGAATATCATGCGTTCCCGATCTTCTGCATTTGGGAATTCTGCATATAAATCTATTTGCTCGATTTCAATGGTTTGTGGACTTTGGCTTTTAATATCAGCCAAGATACTCATGGTTGCTTTTTCAAGGCGTTTAAACCCACCAGGAAGTCCTTCGCCACCCAAATACACTTGAATCCGTAACGGAGCGTCTAAGCGCGTTAATGTTGCTAAGGTTGAAGAACTTAATGTAAACTTCTTGTCCTCACTGATATCCCAGCGTAAACGCAAAAAGGGGCTCGCCACTAGGAGTGCAATCCCCAATCCAAGCCATAAGGTCCAACGATTTCTTTTCATGTTCAGCTTTCAAACAAGAAAAGCATTCCTTCCAGAATGCTTTTCCTTATTTCTTACAACGAAATATTAATAGAATTTGTATCGCTTATCTTCGATTTTTGCATTTTCTTTTATTGCTTCATTGATATAGAATGAAGTACGTTGCAAATTCATCGATTGAATTTGATTCTTGTAAACTGAGTAATCAGCTAAAGATGGTGCTGCTACCGAACCTGTTTTTTCTGCGATAAATACACCATTATCTCCAACGAATACCGCACTGCGTTTTCCGTTTTTCAATCCCGCGATGCGACCTAATGCAATCGCATCTGGTCCAGCTGTATTTAACATACCTGATGCCAAAGTTACATCTTGTACAGTTTCTACTAATGCACCAGCACCGTATTTCTGTGCAATTTGTTCTAACGAACCTTTGATGCCAGCAAGCTTAGCTGAAATTTTCTCACCTTTCAATTGGTTACGAACAAGCGCAGTCAACTCCTCACGGAAGTCATCTATTTTCACGTTGTCCTTATCTGTTTTACCTGTAAGGTAAGCCACGATATACTGGTTGTCTTGTTCGAAAACTTTCTTTGAGCCATCACCTACCGATGTGTTTTCATCAAATGCCCAACGAACAATTTCACGTGCATTGTTCAAGTTATTAACAGCCGTAGCGTTTTCTAACAAACGATCTGCACGCATCATGATCACACTTTTATCTTTCTTTAATGCTACCTCAAATGCTGCTTGCGTGCCATTCGCATTTGCAAATGCATCTGCCTGCGTAAACACCTTATCTAACGTAGCTTGAGATGGAGCGATTGTTTTGTTGATAGCCGCTAACTTATAGCTTGTATTTGTTTTAGCGTCCGTTACCTTAACTACGTGGTATCCGAAATCCGTTTCAATAACACCTGGCATAAGACCTGTGCCATTAAATCCAAACAATGCTTTTTCAAATGACTTAATCATTGATCCATTGTTTTTGAAATATCCAAGGTCACCACCATTTTGTGCTGTACCATCCATTCCATTCATTTGAGCTAATGTCTCAAAACTTCCTCCCCCCTTAACTTGTGCTAAAATTGCCTCAGCACGCTGTCTTGCTTGCGCTTTTGCTGAATCTGTTTTGTTAGCCGGTGCAATTAATATATGACTTGCACGCATAGTGAATAGCGAATCTTTCTTCACGCCACCATACTTGTAAATTGAGTAAGTTAAGCCCTCTTTGAATGGACCGTAAATACCACCAACCTGGAACGTTGCCAATTGTGTTTTAACGGCCTCAGGAATTTCTGCGTAAGGCAATAAATAAGGCGTACGTACATCTGAATTTAACATAGCGAAAGCTGAGTCATTAGGAGCTACAGCTAAATCCTTTGCTAATTTTTTGATTTGCGTATAAAAATCTGCGGTGTCTTGCTTAGTAGGAATTACTGGGAACGTAGCATACTGAATAGAACGCGTGTTTGTTCCCTTGTACTGATCTTTATGCTTAGCCAAATAATCTTCTAATTGAGCGTCTGTTACTTTAATCGTTGAATCTGAAACAGAAAAGAAAGGTACGTAAACAAAACGTGCATTGAATTTTGCTGTTTGTGCTTGGTATTCTTTTGCAGCATCTGCTTGCGTTACATAGTTCGACAAACGCATGATGTTCTCATACTTAGCACGGATACGATCCTGCGAAATAGACTTTTCGAAATTTGCCCACGCTTGTTGCTGTTGAACCGGCATCGTTTTCAAATTCTTCAAGAATTGAATCACAAATGTTTTATCAAATTGGCCTGTTTGGGGATTCGTAAATTGCTGACGCACGGAAGGGTGAATGTAGTTCCCTTGAACCATATCGATTAATTCTTCCTCTGAAACCTTTAATCCCAAGGCATCGAATTCTTTCTTGTAAGCGATATCTAATACATATTGATTCCAAACTTGATCACGGATCATCGTTGCTTCTTGCTCAGATGGGCCTTTGCCAGTTTGAGCGGTATAATTAGCTGTAGCTTCCTCTACCTTCTTTTGGAAATCCTGAATGAGAATACTTTCACCTGCGATATTACCCACCTCTTGTGAACTGCCACCGAACAACGATGATTTTCCTTGGAAAATATCACTTCCTACGAGAAACAATACTAAACTGATCGCGATAGCCGCTGCTGCAACCCCTGATTTCTCTCTAATTTTTGTAATTAATGCCATTGGTATGAATAAAATTTGTTTTAATCTCTCTCTATTTGCCTACTTTCTCGTGAACAAAAGAAACGCAAAATAATCACATTTCTATTCAAAAAGCAAGTCGGCGCTAAACTAATCTATGCCCCTAAGGTCTTTCTCAAACTTTCCAGGAACCGATCCGCGATTGCTTGGTCGATGCCTAAACTTGGCAGTAGCCGTAAGGTATGTTTGCCAGCATAACCGCAAAAGATGTGATGCGTGTTCAATAAAGCATCACGCACGGGTCCTACGGGTGTTTCCAGTTCGATCCCAATCATTAATCCACGCCCCCTTACTTCCTTAATTCCTGAAATTCCAGCTAATTGGTCTTGTATGTAATTACCCAAATGCGTAGCATTTTCAAGTAAATTTTCTTCTTCCATGATGTCTAGCACAGCATTTGCGGCGGTACATGCTAAGTGATTTCCACCAAAGGTCGTACCGAGCAAACCATAACTCGCCTGGATATGGGGTGCGATTAACACGCCACCGATCGGGAAACCATTTCCCATACCTTTGGCAGTGGTCATCATGTCGGGGTGAATGTCAGCAAATTGGTGCGAGAAGAATTTACCTGAACGACCATAGCCGCATTGCACGGAATCTAAAATTAACTGTGCACCTGTCGCATCACATTGCGCGCGCAAGGCTTGTAAAAATGGGGTAGAGGCCACTTGTATACCACCAACACCCTGAATTCCTTCAACGATGACCGCCGCAGTTTCTTCCGTAATGACATGTTCTAATCCTTCAATTTGATTGAATGGATGAAATGTGACATGGGATGTGTCGTTTATGGGCGCGACAATACTTGGGTTATCGGTGACTGCCACTGCTCCCGCTGTTCTTCCGTGAAAAGCTTTGGTGAATGCAACTACTTTTTTGCGACCAGTATGAATGGAAGCTAATTTCAACGCATTTTCATTCGACTCTGCCCCCGAATTCGTTAAGAATAACTGATAGCTCGGGTATTCTGAAATACGGCCTAATTTTTCTGCAAGTTCCTCTTGCCCTGAAATGATGATCGAATTCGAATAAAAGCCAATGTTGCGCATTTGTTCGGTCATCTTCGCCACATAATAGGGGTGCGAATGGCCAACAGAAATCACAGCATGACCTCCATATAAATCCAAATATTCTTGCCCATTTTTATCCCATACCGTACTTCCCTGTGCTTTCACAAGTTCGATCGGGTAGAGTGGATATACATCAAAAAGTTTCATAGTACAGTTATCAGTCGATAGTCGCTAGTTGCCAGTCTTCCGTTGCTAGTCGTTAGTTTATATTTATTCTCACCTCTCACCTCTTACCTCTTACTTCTCACTTCTCACTTCTCACTTCCACCGTCTAAAACGATGCTGCTTTCAGCTTAAGTCCAGCCGACTCATCCCAGCCAAGCATTAAATTCATATTTTGAACGGCTTGACCGGAAGCACCTTTGATTAAATTATCAATCACGGAGCTAATTAAAATCTGGCCTTCATGCACTTCTAGATGTAAAAAGCATTTGTTTGTGTTCACCACTTGCTTCACATCTACACCTTGATCACTTATAAATACAAAGGGAGAATCGCGGTAGAAATTTTCAAACAGATCAAGAGCGTCTCCTTGGGTACCTGCATAATCGGTGTATACATTGGCCATGATTCCACGTGTAAAATTACCACGGTACGGAATGAAGTTTACCTTAGGCGCTGGGTAATCAGCCCCCAAAACCATGCCTATTTCAGTTAAATGCTGATGTGTAAAGGCCTTGTAGATGCTCACATTATTATTCCTCCATGTGAAATGACTCGTTGGCGACAAAGCTTGGCCCGCACCCGTAGAACCTGTTATTGCCGAAACATGAACGGCAGATTTAATTAATCCTGCAGAAGCCAGTGGCAACAAGGCCAATTCAATCGATGTTGCAAAACATCCTGGATTCGCAATTTTAGTCGCGGAACTTATTTTCTCGCGTTGAAACTCAGGTAAGCCATAGACGAATCCTTCAGATTCATCTCGAAAATCGGTACTTAAATCAATGATTTTGGTATGCCAAGGAACCTCATTTTCCGCTAAAAATTTCTTGGATTCCCCATGCCCGGAGCATAAAAACAAAACGTCAACAGGGCATAAACGATCACAGAATCGAGCTTGCGTCGAGCCGAGCAAGTCAGTGTGCACGGATGAAACCAATTTGCCAGCCTGAGATTTCGACATAATACAGGCCAAAACAACATCTGGATGGTTAACCAAAATGCGAAGCAATTCACCTCCGGTGTACCCCGCCGCACCTACGATTCCGATCTTTGCCATTAGTTTGATTCGTTAACTTTCCGGTGAATCATGGTTTGGTTCGAAACAATTTTCGAGAATCCACGCACATCATCGCCCGTCCAGGCTTTATTCATTTCGCCATAGGCACCAAATGCCGATGACATCAAGTCAAATTTAGATTCAATTCCAGTCACTTGGAATTGATACGGAGACAAGACCACATGTACCGTTCCCGTTACATTATCTTGCGTATCCGCTAAGAATGTTTCAAAATTACGCATCACAGGTTCCAAGAATTGACCTTCATGCAATAAAGTGCCATACATATCTCCAATATTCTGTTTCCAGTATAATTGGTGTTTGGTCAACACATGTTTTTCTAATAAATGGTGCGCTTTGATAATGATCAATGGGGCAGGAGCCTCAAATCCCACACGGCCTTTTATCCCTATGATCGTATCGCCCACATGAATATCCCGTCCGATCGCATAGGCTCCAGCTCGGGCTGTCAAATCACGAATGGCATCAACTGTACTTGGGTATTTTTTTCCATCTATGCCAACTAATTGGCCATATTCAAACTGCAAAGAAATTTTAGTTGGCTTTGTTTCGGTCAATTGGGTAGGCCAAGCTTCCTCCGGTAAATAGCCATCTGAGGTAAGAGTTTCTTTTCCGCCCACAGACGTTCCCCATAAACCTTTGTTGATGGAATACGTCGATTTGTGCCATTCTTGTACCACACCCTTCGATTTCAAGTAATCAATTTCGGCTTCACGTGATAATTGCAAGTCGCGTATAGGCGTGATAACTTCACATTCTGGTGCTAGGATTCGGAAAACTACATCGAAACGAACTTGGTCATTTCCAGCACCGGTACTCCCATGTGCGATGGCCTTTGCCCCAATTTTTGCGGCGTATTTAGCCACAGCTGTTGCTTGAAAAACACGCTCAGCAGAAACAGATAAGGGATATGTATTATTTTTTAAAACATTGCCAAATACCAAATACTTCAAGCAATCCTGGTAGTACGATTCCACCACGTCAAGAGTAACGTGTGAAGTTACACCTAGGGAATAGGCCTTTTCTTCAATGGTTTTGAGTTCGTCAGGAGAGAATCCGCCTGTGTCAACTAAAGCGGAGTGCACTTCCATGCCACGTTCCTCTGTTAGATACTTAACACAAAAGGAGGTATCCAATCCACCACTAAAGGCTAAAATCACTTTCGGCTTGCTCATATTTACTTCGTTTTTCCTTTCGAATGGAAAGGCATTAATAATTTTTCTTTCATTTTTTTCAGCTGCATGAAGTCGGCAATATTTTTTAAAAATATCCACTTCTCATCTTTTTCATCTTTTACAGCTGATAGGTTCGGGTCGAAAATCATCCCGGTACATAGGCATATTTTACGTTCTGTACGTGTTAAAATATCATAGTTCACGCAGGATTGACATCCTTTCCAGAAATTATCATCGACAGGTAATTCGGAAAAGGTCGTTGGCTCATAGCCTAAATCGCTATTGATTTTCATCACGGCTAAGGAGGTCGTGATACCAATTATTTTCGCATCTGGATAGCGTGATCTTGATAATTCAAATGCTTTTTCTTTCACCGCTTTGGCCACACCAAATTGACGGTGGCTCGGTTTAACGATTAATCCAGAATTGGCTACAAATTTTCCGTGTTGCCAGGTTTCAATGTAGCAAAAGCCTACAAATTCACCCGTAACATCGTCGGTGGCAATGATTGCTTTTCCTTCCGACATTTTCTCTTGAAGGTATTCTGGGGTTCTTTTGGCAATTCCGGTGCCTCTGGCTTTGGCTGATTCTGCCATTTCGTGGCAGATCGATCCCGCTAAGTCAAAATGGGATTGACTGGCGACTTGAACAGTGTATGAATTCATGAATAATGATCAGAAATAAATAAATAATTGAGTACGCAATGCAGTACAGGGTATCAAACCCTGAAAATGAACCTTCGTCGTCGGACGGAGGTAATCACGTATTTCAATGTATTATTTATCTTCATGTTCTTGCTAAACAGCGGATAAAGCCGCTAATTTGTCGCCAATTAAGCGCCAAATTTCACTAATTTGGTGGGTAATTCCCAATAAACCCGCAATTATTTCATGGAAAATGTTAATTCCCTGCGCTCAGATCAGTTGATTTACGCGTATGCTTCTGGAGTTTTTCCGATGGCTGATGCGGAAACGGCGGAGATAAATTGGTACCGACCTAATCCGCGTGCCATAATACCTATCGATACGTATAAGCCTAGTCGTTCACTCAAACCTATCGTGAATAAAGGCATGTTTGAGATTCGCGTGGACCACCAGTTTCGTAGGGTGATGGAAGCTTGTGCCGAGCCGCGTGGAGATGAGACTGAAACCTGGATTTCAAAGGAGTTAATTGATGTATATACGGAATTACATCACTTAGGTTTAGCACATTCGGTGGAGGCTTATGTAGGTGGTGAACTGGTGGGTGGATTGTATGGGGTACACATTGGGGCTGCGTTTTTTGGGGAATCCATGTTTACACGCGTTTCGAATGCGTCCAAAGTATGTTTTCATTACTTGATTGAAATTCTTCGCAAAAATGATTTTGAATTATTGGACTCCCAATTCATGAATGACAATGTCAAGCGCTACGGGGCGATTGAGATTTCGCGCGTTACGTACGAAAAACGCTTGGCCAAAGCGATTAATCGACCATGTAACTTTGTATTTTAAACAAGCCTTTAGACCTATTTTCAACGGAAAGGGCTAAATTGCAATTTCATTTTGTGTCTTATGTCAAAACCAATTCTCGTTATCAAGTTCGGTTCATCTTCTATTACCCATGCGAATGGTGAGGTAGATGAGCAGACATTGGCGAAAATTGCGGCACAAGTTGCTACCCTTCACGCAGCATATTCGATTGTTTTAGTTTCCTCGGGTGCGGTCGCTGCTGGGAAATCCGCTTTACGTAATTACAAGGGCACACTTTCTGAACGAAAGGCTGCTGCTGCGATTGGCAACCCGATTCTAATCGCAAAATACAGTCACTATTTCCAACAGTATGGGATTTCAATCGCTCAAAGTTTATGTGAGCGGCATCATTTTTCCCAGCGTGAATCTTTTTTACAATTGAAGGAAACGTATCAAGAATTGTGGCGTAGTGGGGTGATTCCGATAGCCAATGAAAATGATGTGGTGAGTAATGTAGAGTTGAAATTCTCTGATAATGACGAGTTGGCAACGTTGATTGCCACGGGTTTTGGGGCTGAGAAATTGCTAATTTCTACTTCGGTGGGTGGTTTATTAGATGCACAAGGACAGCTTATTCGTCACGTCAAGGCAATTGATGCAGATCTTTTCAGTGTTGTCAACACAGATACTTCGAGTACAGGTTTAGGTGGGATGATTTCCAAGTTAACATTTACACGGTTGGCAACGCGCATGGGAATCAAAGTTGTCATTTTCGGGCTTGATCAAGGGCAAGGTATCGTGGATGCCCTCCATGAAGAAATAGGCACTGTTTTTGAGGCACAGGAGGCTTCACTTACAGCGCGCCAAAAATGGTTGGCCTCCGGTAGTCTTATCGCAGGCAAGGTAGTCCTCGATAAGGGCGCCACGAAAGCGATTCAAAATCGTAAAAGTTTGTTGTCGGTAGGTGTCATTGAATACCTTGGTGAGTTTGACAAAGGCGAGGTAATCGAAATTCTGGATACCCAAAAAACACCCATCGCCGTTGCCCGAGCCCGTCATTCCCAGTCCGAATTACAACGCGCGGAACATGGTATGGAAGTGGCTAATGCGGATGATATAGTTCTTTATTAGACGTCAGACAATAGACGTCAGACGTTAGATGTTGGAACCTGTAGAGATGCAATATCTTGCGTCTAAATTACATGATATCAGTTGATTGATTTTATTAACTCATTATCAGTCTCGCATTAATTAGCTCTCTTAAATTTCTTTTACTTTACTCCTTATGGATAAGCAAAGGAAATTCGAAAATCTGTTAGTCTGGCAACGCTCATTTCTTCTAACTAAAAAGATCTATTCTCATTTTAATTTAGCTGGTGATTTCGGATTTCGAAATCAGATTCAGCGTGCAGCCATTTCCATTTCCAATAACATAGCTGAAGGGTTCGATCGGAAGTCGGACCGAGAATTTAAACGATTTTTGTCAATTGCTTTAGGCTCCCTTAGTGAAGTCAAATCAATGGTTTTCACCGCGTTTCATTTAGGTTATATAAATGAAGAGGATCAAAGAGAGCTTGTTGGTCAAGTCGATACGATCGGTAAAATGACAAATTCCTTGATCAATTTCTTAACCAAGGAATTAGAAAAAAATAAATAATTTTTATTCAACGTCCAACGTCTAACGTCCAACGTCTAACTTATTACAACTGCTTTCCCGCTTTCCACATCTGCCTCCACGGCCTTGTATTTCACGTTTTCCTTGATGCTGCCATCTACGTACTGAACGGTCACACGTTGATTGCGATCTGCAATCTTCACCGCTTGACGTGGAGCTACCCGTTCGGCAGTTGCTTCTGACGGATCGTAATAGCCCGGATCTTCTTGCGCGCCAGCTAAGCCACCAAGTAAGGAGGACAAGGCCTCATCTTTACTCATTTGTAATTTAGGTGCTTTTTCTTTCGGAGCTTTGGCTGCTTGATTTGTCGACTGCACCTCAGGAATCTCCGCCTTCACCACAAAACTAATCGTGTCCATATTAACCCGCGCTACAAAACGCTGGAACAAGTTCACCGCCTCAAATTTGTAAATCAATAATGGATCTTTTTGCTCGAATACGGCATTTTGCACCGACTGCTTTAAGTCATCCATTTCACGCAAATGCTCTTTCCACTCTTGGTCGATCAAGGTCAACGTAATGAATTTCTCCATCTCCGTAATCACTTCCTTGCCCTGTGTTAAGATCGTTTTGTCTGCATCTACTACAATCCCCGTCACCATTTGTCCATTCGATATCGGCACTTGAATGCCTGAATATCCCTGACGCTTCGCCTCCTCAGCAACCTGGATGACCTGTTGCGCGATTACCTCATTTTTCGCTTTGTAATGATTTTCTGCCGCCAAGAATAATTGCTCTGTTTTGCGGTCTGGCGCTAAGCGGTCAAATTCCTCTGCCGTAAATGGAGGTTCCATACCCAATACCTCAATCACCTTTAATTCCAATTCAGAATAGCTGGTGTAATTGTTCGCCAAATCTTGACATACATCAAATAAAATATTAACGATATCAAGTGATAAACGCTCACCCAAAAGCGCATTTTGACGACGTTTGTAAATGGCATTACGCTGGTAATTCATTACATCATCGTATTCCAATAAACGCTTGCGAATCCCAAAGTTATTTTCTTCTACCTTCTTCTGTGCACGTTCAATCGATGAGGTAATCATCGAGTGCTGGATCACTTCACCCTCTTCCATGCCCAATCGGTCCATCACTTTCGCAATACGATCCGACCCAAACAAACGCATTAAATTATCTTCCAACGACACAAAGAATTGGGACGAACCCACGTCTCCTTGACGTCCCGCGCGACCCCGCAACTGGCGATCAACACGACGTGACTCATGCCGCTCCGTACCAATAATTGCCAAACCTCCTGCTGCCTTAGATTCCGGACTTAGTTTAATATCTGTTCCACGACCCGCCATGTTGGTGGCAATCGTCACCTTACCTGATTGTCCTGCCTCAGCAACAATCTCCGCTTCGCGGGCATGTTGTTTGGCATTCAATACATTATGTTGAATCTTACGGATGCTCAACAAGCGACTCAATAATTCTGAGTTTTCAACCGATGTCGTACCTACTAAGACCGGTCGGCCTGCTGTCACTAATTCCTGGATTTCCTCAGCAACCGCATTGTATTTCTCCCGGACGGTTCGATACACTTTGTCCTCATGATCTTTTCGTTGGATTACGCGATTGGTTGGGATAGAAACAACATCCAACTTATAAATGGTCCAAAACTCACCCGCCTCTGTTTCTGCCGTACCCGTCATACCTCCTAATTTGTGGTACATACGGAAGTAGTTTTGCAAGGTAATTGTCGCGTAGGTTTGTGAAGCATCCTCGACATTTACACCCTCTTTAGCCTCAATTGCCTGATGCAAGCCATCCGAATACCGGCGTCCTTCCATCACGCGTCCTGTTTGCTCATCCACAATCTTAACCTTGCCATCTACCAGGATATATTCTGTATCTTTTTCGAACAAGGTGTGCGCTTTCAATAATTGGCTTACCGTATGAATACGGGATGCTTTTTCATTGTATTCAGTGATTAACTGCTCTTTTTGAGCCAATCGCTCGCTATCAGTTAATTCCTTGTTTTGTTCGATTTTGTTTAAATCAATCGACAAGTGCGGTAACACAAAGAAATTTGGATTTTCCGTATTGCCACTCATGAAAGCCAAGCCCTTCTCAGTTAACTCAACTTGATTGTTTTTTTCCTCAATCGTGAATAATAACGGCTCATCTGCCTGCGGCATCAATTTCTGATTCTCCGCTAAATAGATGGATTCTGTCTCATTCATCAATTGCTTCATGCCGCTTTCCGACAAGAATTTGATCAAGGGCTTTGACTTAGGAAGACCGCGGTGGGCGCGGAATAAGGCTAATCCTCCTTCTTTACGGTCACCGGCTGCTATTAATTTTTTGGCTTCCACTAAAAAGTTCTGCACAATTTGTTTTTGGGCTTCCACTAATTTGTGAACGCGGGGCTGGAATGCCTCAAACTCTTGTTCGTCACCTTTGGGAATCGGTCCCGAGATAATTAATGGCGTACGCGCATCATCGATTAACACGGAATCGACCTCATCCACCATCGCAAAATGATGTGGTCGCTGTACCTGATCCTCTAGGCTACGTGCCATATTATCACGCAAATAATCGAAACCAAACTCATTGTTTGTTCCATACGTAATATCGGCCATATAGGCTTGTCGGCGCTCATCCGTATTAGGCTCATGCTTATCGATGCAGTCTACCTTCAACCCATGAAACTCAAATAAAGGGGCATTCCATTCGGAGTCACGTTTGGCCAAATAATCATTTACCGTTACAATATGTACTCCTCGTCCGGCTAGGGCATTTAAATAAGTAGGTAACGTTGAAACCAAGGTTTTTCCCTCACCCGTACCCATCTCAGAGATTTTTCCTTGATGTAATACGATACCACCTATCAGCTGAACATCATAATGCACCATATCCCAGGTGATTTGATTGCCAGCGGCTAACCACTGATTATGCCATATGGCTTTTTCGCCCTCAATTACTACATTCGCTTTTTTGGACGCAATAAATTTGTCTTCAATCGTTGCCGTAACGACTAGTTTCTTGTTTTCTGTAAAACGACGCGCGGTCTCTTTAACAACGGCGAAGGCCTCTGGTAGAATTTCAAGTAGCACAACTTCCAATTGTTTGTTGCGCTCTTCATTTAACTTATCGATTTGTTGGAAAAACGTTTCTTTTTCATCTACATCTGTCGTGGCCATTCCTTGCGCATGCAATTCTGTGATTTGGGAATCAATACTAGCTAGAAAATCAGCGATACGTTGCTTAAATTCAATGGATTTACCACGCAGTGCATCATCTGAAATCTCATGCAGCTGGGTGTAGGCTTCTTTAATTTTGTCTACAATCGGAAGGATCGCTTTGATGTCGCGGTCCGACTTGGTACCAAATATCTTTGTAACGGTTTTGCTTAATATCGAAAACATGTGTAACAGTGCCTACCTAGGCTTGGTGAAAATTTAAAATGCAATTTACCAATTTGAATTTTTATCCGTGCTATGTTGGAACAATTAATCCAGTTTTTTTGAGAATTTGCGTTTGAAATTGTTTTGTTTTGCATTTCAACTTTCATTTACATGTCTGATTATCCCGTACCTCCACGCCGCGCTCCGCGAAAAAAACTGAAAATGCCTATTTTCGGTAATATGTCTGGCGGCTCTTCTTCAGCTCCGACAGATCTGGGTAAGAATTTTACGACGTACCTTTTTGTTATTGCTGCTGTCGTGATGCTGGCGCAAATCTATTTGCCCGAGCTTTGGGGACAAAAAATATACGATTCAGCAGAAGAATTAACGGAGATGACCTTGGATGGAGTGATTCGGAAAAAATATGCAGATGCATCAGATAAAAATGAAATTCATTACATTCTAGTTATCAAAGAAAAGGGGAATGTGCGTAAAAAGATCGATTTGTATCAAGCAAATCCCGACTTTTTTGATCAAGTGTCCGTTCCTTTTCGTGTTAAAAAAGAGTCTGGAAGTTTAGATGTCCGCATTACCCGGTATGCAAGGCCTGATACTGTGATAAAAATACAAATGTTGAAGATTTAATTTATCAGTTTTTTGATTATTCGGCATAAACCCTTAATATTGAGATATTAACACGCTAAACTATGCCTGTTGCCAGTGCGACTAATGTCAAGCATCTCTTGGCAAGATCACTTTTCGGTTTTTCCTATGCTGATTATGAAAAGGCCATGGGTTATGGTTCGTTAGAATCCCTCGTTGACCAAGCAATTTTAGCTCCAGTATCCCTTCCTGCGCCTCCGAATGCATGGGTTTCTCTTACCCCGGCACAAGCACAACAAGATTCTGGTGATGCTGGACGCTGGTACACGGAGCTAACCCAGTGGTGGAACAAACGGATGTACGCGCAAGGGTTAAACATGCAAGAGAAGATAGTTCTATTCTTACATAATCACTTTGCATGCGAGCGGGATAAGGTTAATTACCCGCAATATATGTACCAACAAAATCAGTTGTTTAGAAAATTTGCCTTTGGCAATTTTAAACAGCTGGTCAAAGAGATTAGCATCGATCCCACGATGCTTATTTACTTGGATGGAAACAATAGCCGTGGTGCTTCACCGAATGAAAATTATGGCCGGGAGTTATTGGAACTCTTTACTATTGGGATTGGAAATTATTCTGAAAATGATGTCAAGCAAGCTGCAAAAGCACTTTCGGGTTATCAAGTTAGGGGCCTTACGGTTACCTATGACCCAGCGCGTTCCTATACCAATGCATCACTTACTATACTAGGCAAAACAGCCAAGTTTAATGTGAATACACTTGTTGACCTAATATTCGAGCAAAAACAAACAGCCGAATTTATCTGCCGAAAGATTTATCAAAATTTCGTATACTATAAAGCGGATGAAGTTTTTGTTAAAAAAATGGCTGATGTATTTCGGGCAAGTAATTATGAATTGAAACCTCTGTTTCGTTTTTTATTGCTTTCGGATGAATTTTATAAGCCAAGCATCATGGCGAGTCGGATTAAAGATCCTCAGGACTTGATGATTGGTGCATTAAAGTTATTGCAAATCTCAGTGCCTGATTGGAACAATGTGGATGTCCTAGCGAGAATGTTGCAAATGCAGTTATTCCAACCGCCCGATGTGGCTGGTTGGCCAGGACAGCGTGAGTGGATTAGTTCAACCACCTATTCACATCGGGGAGGATTTACAGACTCATTGCTCTCAGGCAAGCGATATAATGGCGTAAATGTGACAGGAAAATTAAATCCTTTGGCGTATGCACGTACCTTTTCAACGAGTGAAAAGGCGGTTGCTTTTGTCAACCAACTCATTGATTTGTTTATTTTGTTTCCAATCTCAGATGCTAAGCGGAGCTTCTTGCTAGAGACGATGTTGGAAGGAACCATTGCGGCCAACTGGTCAACGAATACTGCACAAGCAGATGTACGCATTAACCGATTGCTAAAAGCAATGATGCGGATGCCAGAATTTCAATTGAATTAAGGATGAAAAAGAAGATCAGTCGGCAATCATTTTTACAATCCATGGCAATTTTGTCTGGTGGTGTTTCATTTGGCATTGCTTCTATGCCTGGAAAAGCATTTGCGCAGATTCCTGCTGCTTACGCAGGGCAGGCTGAGCCAGGTAAGATTTTGGTGATCATACAATTGGGCGGAGGAAATGACGGATTGAATACAGTGATTCCTGGTGAGGATGATTTATACTATGCAGCCCGACCGAATATTGCGATTCAAAAAACAAATGCCTTAAAGTTAGATCAAGACATGTATCTGCATCCCTCTATGGTGGGAATCAAAAAGTTATATGATGCGGGGCACGTTGCGATTGCGCAAAATATAGGGTACCCGAATCCGAATCGGTCGCATTTTCGGGCAACGGACATTTGGAATACCGGATCTGCAGCCAATGTGGTTTTGGAAGAAGGTTGGGCTGGTCGTTATTTAATGACGCAATACCCTAATTTCCCCATTCAAATGCCCAAGCATCCGATGGCCATTCAACTTGGTTCGGTGGAATCGCTCGCTTTACAGTCGGACGTGGGTCGTTTTGGAACAGTTTTCGAGGATCCGAACCAGTTTTATCAATTGGTGAGTGGTGCTACGGCGGACACGGATGCTCCACCCGCGACGCAAGCCGGCGACGAGTTAGGTTTTTTGAAGCAGGTGGCGGCGTCTTCGATTCAATTTGCTAACGTGATACAGGCGAGTGCGACTAAAGGAAAAAATTCATTAACCTACCCAACTACAGGTTTAGGTAGGCAATTGGGAATCGTGTCTAGATTGATTGCTGGTGGATTGACGACGCCAGTTTATCTTGTTAATATTGGCGGCTTTGATACCCATGCGAATCAATTAACGCAGCATGCTAATTTGTGGAAGACCATTTCTGAGGCAGTTAGTGCATTTCAAACGGACATGACGAATCAGAATTTGGCTGATCAAATTAGTGTGATGACCTTTTCGGAGTTTGGTAGACGCATTAATCAAAATGGTACCCTGGGTACCGATCATGGAACGGCGGCTCCAATGTTTGTGATAGGAAAGACGGTACGGGGAGGAATTATAGGTGCTAATCCAGATTTAAAATCGGTTGATTCTAATGGTGACATCAAGTTTAAATACGATTACCGCCAAGTTTATAGTACGGTTTTGCGGGATCACTTAGGCTTAGACAATGTACGTACAGCGGCGATTTTCCAGTCGACTTTTGAGCGCTTACCTATTTACAAGAACTCGATTGAGGGAATGCCAGAACAAGTTACCATGGAATTATTGGTTCCGTGGCCTAATCCAATTCGTCAATCTGCCTTGATTCAATATGGTATTTTTGAGGAGGCTACTATTTCATTAGGTGTTTATGATATGCAAGGTCGTTTAATGCAGAACTTGTTTGAAGGCAAACGTGCGGTGGGTTCTTATGCAGTTACGCTAGAAGGTTCATTGTTTGCTTCCGGACATTATATTTTGAGCTTGCAAAATCAGCGCGGTGGTCGATTGACACGTAGCATTCAGATTCAAAATGATTAATTTTTCAAGGCCAAGCATAATTTCTTACCTTTGGTGACTCAAAAGGAGGCAACAATTCCTCCTTATGTTCGTTATTCATCAAATTTTTACAACATGCGTTTAGTATTGCTGGTAAGTTTATGGTTGATCGGACTTCCAACGATGGCTCAAAATCCGTTTTGGTTTTTAGGCCAGCGGGATGGTCGGTACGTAGAAAAGTTTGATGCACATTCATCTGTTTCGTTAGGGCTAGGAACTTCAAATTATGTCGGAGATTTAGCGCCATTGGGAGGTTTGCCTCAGGTTGCTTTTTCCTCCATGCGCTGGAATGCAGGCGCTCAATTTACACGTCATTTTTCGAAAAATTTTAGTGCGCGATTTGGCTTGACTTATGTGCGGATAGCAGGGGATGATAATTATTTTGATCAATCAGGCGATTTTGCTGGGAGTTACTACAGGAATTTGCATTTTCAAAATGACTTGAAGGAATTGACCGTTTTGGGGGTATACGAATTGATGGGGAATCGCGAATTTATCCGTAAAAGACCTCAGTTTTCACCTTATGTGGTAACGGGAATCGCCGCATTTTCACATGATCCTAGGGCTCGAAAAGATGTAATGGTATCGAATGGGTCAGTCGTTAAAGGCGATTGGATTAGTTTACATGGACAAAATACCCCTTCAGAAGGCAATTCATATAGTTTAGTGGGACTCGCTATTCCGGTGGGAATCGGATTTCGTTACCGGTTGACTGATGATTTTGACATAGGGATAGAGCTAATGCACCGAGTTTCATTTAGTGATTATTTGGATGATGTTTCGGATGATCGGAATAATGTACCCGCAGCAACGAGTTTTTATACAAATCGATCGACGCTCAAGGTGGCTCCTAATACGTTAGAAGTTCGCAATACAACTAAACCTGCAGTTGCCCCTGAATATGCATGGGGAGTAGATCAATATTTTACGACCCAAATTCAATTGGTGTATCACATCCCTAAAAAGTAGTCTCTAGTGAATCGATTCATACTTTTTGTCGGTTTGTTAGGCTTTGCGGGCACATCTGATGTGTTTGCGCAACGCTGGGCGCTATCTGCTACGACAGGGATGAATCTGTATAAAGGTGATGTGTCAGATTGGAAGTTGTTGCCTAATTTAAATCAGTTAAAAGTTATTTCTACGGCAGTTAAGTTCAATGTTCGTTACCAACGTACCCAAGCCTTTGCATACCGTGGACAAGTTAGTTTTGGACGAATTTCAGGAGCTGGGATAAATAATCCCGGACCAATACCAAGTCTTAAATCGGCATATTTTACATCTCCATTAGTGGAAATGTCTGGCATTGTAGATTACAATTTTTTGGATTATCAAACGGATCGTAAAGTGAAAAATTGGTCGCCCTACATATATGGTGGGGTCAGTTACATGTTTGCGAGTCCAAAAGGTAGTATGGGCGCTGCTTCACCCTTCTTTACGTGGGCGGTACCTTATGGGGTTGGGATTAAATATCAATTAACACCTCGTTTAGGCTTGCAATGGGAGTTGGGGTCAAGTAAGACTTTTTCGGATATGTTAGACAATATGCCATCTGAAGGTGGGAGTAGGAGTAACTTTACGACCCAACAAACAGACCAGGTGTTGCAAACTTCAATTACCTTAACCTATGTGATCAAATCCGTTTTTTGTCCTCGCGAATAATCCCTACCTTTGCCACCTATGTGTAAGTTTAGTACGTTGTGAATCAGAATTTAAAAGAATCTATTGACCTAAGCAATCTGCCGGCCCATATAGCCGTTATTATGGATGGGAATGGTCGGTGGGCAAAACAACAGGGTTTTGCGGATCGTATTTTTGGTCACCGAAATGCATTGACTGCTGTACGGGAAACAATTGAGGGTTGTGGGGAATTGGGAGTGGATTATTTGACTTTGTATGCTTTTTCGACGGAGAATTGGAATCGTCCACAATCCGAAGTGAAGGCACTTATGAGTTTATTGATCAGTACCATTCATGATGAATTGCCTACGATGATGAAGAATAAAGTGCGTTTGCGTGCTATTGGCGATCTTCAGACGTTGCCAACTAATTCGCAAAAGGTGTTACAGGAGGCAATTACTCAAACGGCTGAAAACAAGGGATTAACGTTGGTTTTAGCCTTGTCATATTCAGGTAAGTGGGATTTGGTCCAGGCGACCCAAAAGGTGGCAATGAAAGTAGCGTCGGGTGAAATTGCAGCTGTTCAAGTAAGTTCAGCGGTAATTGATCAGCATTTAGCGACGGCTGGTATGCCGGATCCAGATCTGATGATTCGGACCGGAGGCGATCATCGCATTAGTAATTTTATGTTGTGGCAATTAGCCTATGCGGAATTATATATTTTTGAAGAGTTATTTTGGCCTGATTTCCGGAAGGAGCATTTGCATCAGGCAATTTTAGATTTCCAAATGCGGGAACGCCGCTTTGGAAAAACGAGTGAACAAGTTAAAAGCGAGGGTTAAGCCTATCCATGAAAAATATCTATTGCATGCAGTTTAGAAAAGAATCAAGAAGTTTCAAGTTTGTCCAGTTATTCGTATTGGGGCTGATTCTTTTTAGTGGTCCAGTAAGTTTTGCTCAAATTCGTGGGGGACGTTTGTTTCCTTCGACGGCTTCGTCTGAACCTAGTTTTTCTTTTGCAGATCCACAGGAGTATGAGATTGCTGGACTTGAGGTATCGGGTTCTCAGTTTTATGATGGAAACTCCATGATTAATATTTCTGGTTTGCAAGTAGGTGACAAAATAAAGGTTCCGGGAGATGCGATAGCTACGGCGATTCGGAAGATTATGGATCAAGGAATTCTAGATGAAGTGGAGGTTTATGTTGTAAAAACGGAAGGAACTAAGATCTGGCTTGGCATTCAATTGAAAGAGCGCCCACGCTTGTTTGCGTTGAAATATACAGGAATTCGCAAGGGGGAAACGGAGAGTTTAAATGAAAAAGTGAAGGCCTACAAGGGAAAAATTATTACGGAAACGCTACGTAAAAATTTGGAATTAGTGGTGCGTAAATATTACCAAGAAAAGGGAAGGTTAAATATTAAAACGAAGTCCCAAATTGTCGTGGATACGTTGCGTGGAAATAATGCCACATTGGTGATAGCAGTAGATAAAGGGCCTAAGGTGAAGGTTAATAAGATTATCTTAAATGGAATTGACCCGAGTCAGCGATCGTTGATTTTACGTAAAATTAAGAATACGAAGCAACAGCGATTTGGTCGCGTTTTCAAGCCTTCTAAGTTTGTGCCGAAGAAATGGGATGAGGATAAGGAGAAGTTACTCGAAGCGATGAATAAATTAGGTTTCCGAGATTTTCAAGTTGAATCGGATTCCATTTCTCGTTTTAATGACGAGTCTGTAAACTTGACAATTAACTTAGTTCAAGGGAAAAAATACTACTATCGTTCGATCACGTTTGAAGGAAATTATATCTACCCTGATTCGCTCTTGAAGGATGTGCTTGGAATCAAAAAAGGGGATGTTTATAACACAGAGGAGTTAGATAAGAAGATGGCAGGAAATCCAGGGGAAGATTTAAGTTCTGTCTACATGGATAATGGGTATTTGTATTACAATGCCGAACCGGTTGAGACTTCGATTGTTGGCGATTCCATCGACCTGACCATCCGTATTAGTGAAGGAAAGCAGGCAACAATCAATAAGGTTATTTTGAATGGAAATACGAAGACTTCGGATCACGTGGTGATGCGAGAGATTCGTACCCTTCCGGGACAGAAATTTAGTAAATCAGCGATCATTCGTACTGTGCGTGAGTTATCGACCATTGGTTATTTTAACCCGGAGAAAATCACACCTAATCCATTGCCTAGACCAGATGGAACTGTAGATATTGAGTACAATGTGGAAGAGAAGCCTTCCGATCAGATTGAATTGTCTGGTGGTTGGGGAGGATTTATTGGATTTGTAGGTACCCTTGGCGTTGTCTTCAACAATTTTTCTGCGAAGAATTTGACGAATTTATCGGCGTGGCGTCCATTGCCGGCAGGTGATGGTCAAAAATTAGCGGTGCGTTTTCAAGCAAATGGGGCAGCTTTCCAAAATTACAGCTTAACGTTTACGGAGCCTTGGTTAGGTGGTAAAAAGCCTAATTCATTTTCGGTATCATTGAATCGGAGTGTATCCTATCCTTATCAATTTCGTAATACAGGATTTGGAGGTCAAAACCAGTTTGGTGGCGGCTTTGGTGGTGGCGGTTTTGGCGGTGGCGGATTTGGTGGTTTGGGTGGATTTAATGGAGGTCTAGGTGGATTTAATGGGGGCTTAGGAGGTTTCAATCAGTTTGCCGTACCTGATTCATTGCGAACAGCTCACTTTAATGTGACGAGTGTGACTTTCAGTTTAGGAAAGCGTTTGAAATGGCCGGATGATTATTTTTCATTGAGTAATTCACTTGCTTTTTCTTCGTTTGATGTAGACCGTTATTACACGTGGGCTTATCCACAGGGTATTTCTACGTCGATCACCTTTATGACCAATTTCTCGCGAAATAGTATAGATAATCCTACTTTTCCGCGAAGTGGTTCCAGTTTCTCATTAACAGGATCATTAACGCCGCCTTTCTCCTTGTTAGGAGGGAATAAGTCTGGCAATTTAATTGAGTACCATAAATGGATGTTTGATGCGAGCTGGTTCACGCCGCTTGTGGGTAAACTCGTTTTACATACGCGTGCACACTTAGGTTTCTTGGGTTCTTATGGAAATCGAGAGACAACTCGTTTCGAGCGGTTTGATGTGGGAGGTTCAGGTATGGTCCAAGGATTTCAGTTTAACCGCGATATTATCGGACTACGTGGCTACAAAGATCGGGTTATTGGGCCATCAGGTTCCTATGGAAATGGGGGAGTAGCTTATAATAAATTTGTTTTAGAGGCGCGTTATCCAGTTTCCTTGAATCCATCTGCTACAATTTTTGTCTTGGGATTTGCTGAGGGAGGAAATAACTTCGCTTCGTTAAAAGAGTATAGTCCATTTAATTTGTATAAGTCGACTGGTATTGGCGCACGTATTTTTATGCCTGCATTCGGGATGATTGGTATTGATTATGGTTTTGCATTGGATAAGCCACGTCCGGGTGAGTCGGATTTTGGCCGACAAGCATTTACGTTCTCGATTGGTCAGCAAATTAGATAAGCATGAAAAAGTCGATTTTTTTCTTAATTTTGGTGCTTGCTTTAATAGGTCAACGGACCTATGCACAGAAATTCGGATATATCGACACAGAGTTTATTACGTCTAAGATGCCAGAATATCAAAAGGTTCAAGTTAAAATTGACCAATTGACAGAGGCTTGGATGAAAGAAATTGATGTCAAGAATGAAGAAGTTCGGAAGTTGGAGAAAGAGTATCATTTGGAGGAATTGTTATTAACCGATGAGATGCGTCGCCAGCGTTTGGAGCAAATTCGTTTGAAGACTAAAGAGGCGACTGAATTTCAGAATAAGATTTTTGGATCCGAAGGGGAGTTATTTAAAGCTAAGTTAAATGGCTTTAAGCCTATTTTAGATGAAATTTCTAAGGCAGTAGAGCGGGTAGTTCGCCAAAAGCGGTTGGACTTCGTCTTTGATAAAGCAAGTGAGGGTTTGGCGATGATCTATACAAATCCAGTGCATGATTATTCTGATTATGTATTGGAAGAGTTAGGGTTAGAATTGGATCCCAACCTAAAAAAGTAGCGACGGAAGTGTTGCAATGATTGTAAAAAGAAAAAACAAAAAACAACTAGATTAATTTTTTATGAAAAACAAACTATTCTTAGCTATGAGCCTTGTGTTTGGTATGGCTATCTTACCTGCAAAAGCACAAGTAAAAATTGGATTTATTAACGCGGACTATATCTTAAGCCAAATGCCTGAAGCAAAGCAAGTGGAAGAAGATTTGAAAAATACGCAAAAGCAATACGAGACATTGTACCAAGGAAAGGTGAAAGACTTTCAAGATAAGTTGGCCGCATTTGAAAAATTAAGCGCTGATCCAAAGGCTGCTGATATTATTAAGCAAGACAAGGAGAAGGAATTGCAAAATTTGCAAACTTCAATTCAAGAGTTTCAGCAAAATTCACAGTCTTCTTTGCAAAAGAAGCAAGCGCAGTTATTGCAACCTTTGTTGAAGAAAGTAGAAGAGAATATGCATGCGGTAGCGAATGAAAATCAGTATACCTATGTTTTCAACTACGATGCAGGGATGGGAACAGCTCCAATTCTTTTGCATTATCCAACAGAAGCAAACATTTCTGATTTGGTATTAAAGAAAATGGGAATTACGCCAAAGCCTGCAGCTCCTGCAGCAGCTCCAGCGGCAGCACCTAAGAAATAAGCAGCTAAATTGCTAACGGAAAGCCCTGATGTAAATCAGGGCTTTTTTTATGTAGAGACGCGATACTTCGCGTCTTTTTGGATTATACGCGATACCTCGCCTATAAACTTGCTACCAGAAATACGCAATGGTTTGTAAGAGAGCGGTCACGCCGATGACACTGAGCACCACATAATGGAATGCCTTCTCGGGGATATATCTCAAGATTAACTTCCCGAAATAAGAGCCTGCAATGCTAATTAGAATTAGAAAAGGGATAAGAAAGAGGTGTTCTTTGCTAAAATATCCATTTGCAATATAAACAGCAGCCCGACTTGAATCAACGCCTAAATCAATCATAGCTGAGGTTGCAATGAAGACATTTTTTTCTAGATTAAACGCAGTTAGAATAATCCCACGAACGGCTCCGCCGGTACCAATTAACCCTGCCAAAAAACCAGAAACTGTTCCTCCTAGATATAGATTTTGGCTTGTTTTTTTGATTGTTCGCGCATGACCTGAAATTAAATAAAGTGTGATCGCTAGAATAAGGATATTCATCGCCAATTCAATGGACTTTTGTGGAATATAATTGGTCAAAATAGCGCCCAGCGTAACAAAAACCACAGCAGGGATACCCAGCTTAATGACGATATGCTTATCTATTCCCTCGTGGAAATAATAGATTTTGGCCAGATTACTAAAGACATGGAAAACGGCTGTAATACCCAGTACCAGTTTAAAGTCTAAGAAGAAGGAAGCAATGGGAACAAAAAGTATGGAAGAACCAAATCCACTAACAGTGCCAATGATTTCAGCAAGCAATGCTAGCAAAAGAAAAAGCGAATAATCGCCCATGTGTCTTAATCTTCTTTCTGGAAGAGTTTATTTTGAAAGAATAAGATAATGACTACGCCGCAAAAAATAGCCGCATCGGCAAAATTAAATATGGGAGTTGAGTAATAACTTCCACCCCAAACAGGAATCCATGTAGGTAAAACACCTTCCCAAAAATCAAAGAAAAACATATCAATTACTTGTCCATGAAATAGTCGGATAGGTGATTCCAGCGGAGCATTATCAAACCATATACCATAAAAGACCGAATCGATCAAGTTGCCAACCGCACCCCCAAGCACTAGAGCAACGCAGGTGAGAAGTAGCGGCTTATTATTTTTGACTGTTAATTGATATAAAAAGTAACCAATACCAAACATAGCTATAATGCGGAACAAGGTAAGAATCAATTTGCCATATTCGGATCCCAATTGCATACCAAATGCCATGCCTGGGTTCAATGTATAGTGTAATTTGACATAGGGGCCAAGTAGTTCGATTTGTCCAAAATAACCAGGTTCCATGAAGAAATGAACACTGATTTTTATGAGTTGATCTATGCAAATAATCAGCAGACTGAGTAGAAAATAACGGTAGTTAGATTTCATTAGGCAGTTTTTCTTCGACGTACTTCTTTTTGTAAAAGTATAAATTCCCGTGATGTCTGTCCCGCGATTGAACTATTTTCATCAGCGCGACGGAATAAATAAGGCATCACGGACTCAATCGGTCCATAGGGTACATATTTTGCTACATTGTATCCCGCTGCAGCCAAATTGTAACTAATATTATCTGACATGCCTAATAATTGGGCAAAATATACGTGTGGATGGTCGTTAGGAATGTGGGATTCCTGCATTGCCTGGGTTAATTGCAGGCAACTTGCTTCATTGTGCGTTCCGATACAAAAATTCACGGAGTTGATATGATCAAGGCATAGCTGCATACCCAGATTGAAATCGTGATCAGTCGCAGATTTTTCTTTGTGAAGAGGTTCTGAATACTCATCTTCATGTGCCCGCTGGCGCTCTTTTTCTAAGTAGGCACCTCGAACTAGCTTAACCCCTAGGTGGTATTGTTTGGCTTCGGCCGTAGCGATGGCTTGCGTTAGGTTTGCCAACATATCTACGCGGTACATTTGGTAGGTATTAAAGATAATGGCTTCATTTTTATTGAATTTCTCCATCATTTCGTACGTCAGAATATCGATGGTCGTTTGAATCCAACTTTCTTCGGCATCAATAAAAAGTTTTACCTGTAGATCAGCGGCAAGCTGACAAATTTCTTCGAGTAAATCTTTACTATGCTGGAAGGCTTCCTCATTTTCCTCGGATAGGCCGGCCTCGGTCTGAAATTCTTCTAATAATTCGACTTGGAAAATTCCAGTCATCTTAAAGACAGCAAACGGAATTGCTGAATCTTGATGTGCCTTTCGGATGGTTTCTTGAATTTCACCTTTCGTTTTTTGAAAGGATTTCTCACTTTCTTCCCCTTCGACTGAGTAGTCTAGTATCGTACCTATTTTTCCTTTTTGAAGTTCGGCTATGATTTTTTGACATTCTTCGATGCTTTCACCCCCGCAAAATTGCTCGAAAAGGGTTGTTTTAATCAGTTTTTTAATGGGAAAATGCAGAAAAAGGAGCAGTTTGATAAAAAAAGTCCCTAACTTTACAATCCAAATTTGATTCATAGCAGCGAAAATCCAGTAGGACTTACTGAGCTTGAAATCAGATTTTGATGAGAAGGCAATTTTTGTGTCTTCGAATGATAATTGATTCAAGGTCTTTGAATACGAAGGTTGATTCATTTATTTCAAAAGTAGGGTGCAAATATAAGAGAATATATCATTCGATATTCTGAATTTTTAGAAATAAATAAACAAAAAAAATAGGGGGCTTTTGTCCTTGTTAATCCAAAAAATATGAATGCCAATTTAGACATAGTACCTATGCAGGAATGGATTCAGACTGAAGGTAAGCCGTTAATTATTGCGGGTCCATGTTCAGCTGAAACTGAGGAGCAAGTATTAGAAACAGCTCGCCGTATTAAAGCGGAAGGATACGCGCACATTATGCGTGCTGGTGTATGGAAACCACGTACACGACCAGGAAGTGTTGAGGGAATGGGAGAACCAGCTTTAAAATGGTTAGTGGAAGCGAAGAAAGAAACTGGTTTGCCTTTAGCTATTGAGGTTGCGACCCCAGAGCATATTGAATTGGCTTTGAAATATGGTGTTGATGTATTGTGGATTGGAGCCCGTACAACGGTTAATCCATTTAATGTACAAGATTTAGCGGACGCCTTGAAAGGAGTTGATGTTCCAGTGTTGGTTAAGAATCCGGTTAATCCTGATTTGGCGCTATGGGTTGGAGCGTTCGAGCGTTTACAAGGATCGGGCATCAAAAAATTAGGAGCTATTCACCGTGGATTTTCTAATGCACAAGAAACAAAATACCGTAATTCGCCGATGTGGGCAATGGCTGTAGAATTGAAGCGTTTGTTTCCACAAATGCCTTTGATTGGTGATCCATCTCACATGGCTGGAAAGCGTGCATTATTGATGGAGTTATCTCAACGTATTTTGGATTTGAACTACGATGGTATGATCATCGAAACACACCGTGACCCGGATGCTGCTTGGTCAGATGCTTCACAGCAAGTTACTCCGGAGAAGTTAGGTGAAATGCTTCGTGAGTTAGAGGTGCGTAATGCAAATTACGGTGCTGATTTCTCAGATGAATTAGCTAGACTTCGCGAGAAAATTGACAATATCGATCGTGAATTATTAGAGGTTTTGGCTGCTCGTATGTCCGTAGTTGAGAAACTAGGTGAATACAAGCGTGATAATAACGTTGCCGTTTTACAGTTAGATCGTTGGAAGCAATTGCATAATGATCGCGCTAATCAAGCAAATGGCTTGGCGTTATATCCAGAATTTGTAGAAGAATTATTTAAGTTGGTGCACTTGGAATCTATCCGTAAGCAAACGGAAGTGATGAACTCTGCGACAGCATAACAGATTTTAAAGTAAGAGATAAGAGGTGAGAGATAAGAAGTTTTTGTTTACTCGTGTAAATAAAAAATAACTTCCGATCTCTCACCTCTTTCTTTTTACCTCTTCCTACCCACTTCATAGCTCCCCCAAATCACCAGGCCCATGCCTAAACAAACAATAGCAG
>JACCDL011010223.1_pt1 | contig 27916 bp, 39 predicted proteins | sample 7441931 | NCBI WGS metagenome assembly JACCDL01 (sample SAMN15323437, study PRJNA562643) | freshwater metagenome | isolation source: river surface water | place: USA:Blue River Watershed | collected 2017-08-16 | reverse complement strand
TCCATGCGGACGTAACGAAGTGTCTCTTCGACGAGACCATACGGCTCACTCGCCACGATGAACCTGTCCTCGGCGAGCCCGACACACAGACCTTGTCCGCTGCCGCGCAACGCGAGCAACATCGTTGAGGCCGCCTCTGCACTCGCAGTGGCGATTGCGACCGAGCCATCGAACTCACGGACGGTATTGCGGAACGCCTCCCTGAGCGACTCACCACTCGCGCGACGTCGAGCAACGACCGTCGGAATCACCTTGGCATCGGTCGTGATCGGATCGGCGATGCGCAGTCCGTTGCGCACCTTGATGTCGGCATGGTTGTCGACATCGCCGTTGAGCGCTGCGACGAGATACGGCGTCCCGAAGGTCGACTCCAGTTCCTCGGAGTTCACTGGGTGCGCATTCGGCTCCGAGATGATGCCGACGCTCGCCCACCGCGTGTGTCCGAGTACCGAAACACGAGCACCCTGCTGGTTAACGAGGAGGCGCAACAAATCATCTGCGACCACTGCAGAGCGCATCGCCCGTGTGTTGTCACCGAGTTCGCCAATTTCAGCTGCGGCCTTGTACACGAACGACCATGCGCAACCAGGTGCACCCACGCGCACCGAGCGCGACGTGAACAACGCATCGTCCTGGCGACCGACAAGCAATGGCGCAACTCGCGAATCGGTTGCTTCGAGACCGTGGCCCCACACCATCACGTGGACGCCTGCGGAATCACGACCTCGCACCTCCATGCGGTCGAGTGCGGCGAATGCCTGCTGGATGGAGAAGTACGCGTTGCGCGCGGAGTCCGTCGCCCCGGTGCCAGCGAGGTCGAAGACGGCGACTGCATTGCGCAAACGGTCGTTGCGAATCGCCCAGTTCGCATCCTTCAGCCGGGCGAGATCGAGGCTGCGCCGCTCCACCTCGGCCACGCTCAATGACGACGCGGCCTCGAGTTCCGCCTCGCTCCTCTGCGCGAAGGCATCGAGCTCATCGAGGCGGGAGGTGATGTCGAGGGCGAGTCGACGGTTGTCCATGAGCACCGCGAGCCCAGCATCTCCGCGAAGGAGCAGATCCACTCGGCCGACATGGTTGGCGGTCAGGGCGACATCGCCGTCGCGAGACGTCCGAATCGCGTCATCGAGACCGGCGAGCACCTCGGCGGACGTCGGTACTGCACGACCACTCGGTCGCGACACGACTCCGATGATGCCGCACATGACTACAGGCTACCGAGATCCGCCAAGCCGCTTGGCCACTGCGTCTGCGAGGTCTGAAGCGATCTGTCGCGCATCATCGTCGGTCGCCGCTTCGACCATCACGCGAATCAACGGCTCGGTTCCACTCGCGCGCAACAGCACTCGACCGACACCGCCGAGTGATTGCTCTGCATGCGCAACATCATCTGCACACACGTGTGCCACGTCATGAACGACTGCGTTGACCTTCACGTTGATCAGATGCTGTGGCAACGGAATCATCGCCTCGACTGCAAGTCGCTCGAGTGGTGTGTTGTTGCGACGAACGAGGTCGACGAGGAGCACTCCGGCGAGCAGTCCATCGCCCGTCGTGGCATGACGACGCAGGATGATGTGTCCACTTTGTTCACCACCGAGCACGCTCGAGGTCGACTCCATCGCAACGAGTACGTGGCGGTCACCGACGGGCGTGGTGTGCACGGTGATCCCCGCGTCACGCATTGCCGAGTGGAAGCCTGCATTCGTCATCACCGTCACGACCACCGATCGCCGGTCGAGTTCGCCGCGCGAATCCATGTCGAGCGCGAAGAGCGCGATCGTCTGGTCACCGTCGACGACGTTGCCGACGTGGTCCACGGCGATGACGCGATCACCATCACCGTCGAAGGCGAGTCCGAGATCTGCGGAGTGGAGTCGCACTGCCTCGCTCAGGGCCTCTGGGTGCGCCGCACCACATTCTTCATTGATGTTTCGACCATTCGGTTCGTCGTTGATCGCAATGACCGTTGCACCAAGTGCGGCAAACGTGCGCGGCGCAACGTCGCTCATCGCACCATTGGCGCAGTCGAGCACCACCGTCACTCCGCGCAGGTCGCGTGGGGCAATCACCGAGCAGGCATGCGCGACATAGGCGTCGCTGCGGTCGATGCGCGAAAGCGACATCGCCTGATCAACGGGGTCGGAGCTCGCCTCGGCAAGGTCGGACTCGATGAGATCCTGCATCTCGTCGGTCAGCTTGTTCCCACCAACGGAGAACAGCTTCACGCCATTGTCCTGATAGGGGTTGTGCGAGGCCGTGATCGCGGCTGCCGCGCATCCGTCCACCTGTGCGAGATAGGCAATCGCCGGTGTCGGCATCACGCCGAGGAATTCGACGTCACAGCCACCGGCACGCAGTCCACCGGCGAGTGCGGCTGCCAGTTGTGCTCCGGATTCACGGGTGTCTTGGCCGATGAGGACTCGAGTCGAGCCGAGTCTGCGTGCAGCGACACGACCGAGACGCGCGACGTAGTCGGTCGTCAGTTGTTCGAATGCGACTCCGCGAACCCCGTCGGTACCGAAGCGGATCATGATGCGTACTTCGTCGCGAGGAGACGCGACAACCAGGCGATTAACGCTTGGTGTACTGCGGCGCCTTGCGGGCCTTCTTCAAGCCGTACTTCTTGCTTTCCTTCTTGCGCGAGTCGCGCGTGAGGAGTCCGGCCTTGCGCAACACCGAGCGCTTCTCCGGGTCGAGCTCGACGATGGAACGAGCGATCGCCATGCGCAATGCGCCGGCCTGACCAGCGATGCCACCACCCTGGATGTCGCAGTCGACGTCGTAGGCGGTCTCAGCCTCGACCACGCGCAGCGCCTCACTGGCGATGTTGCGCTGGACCGCACTCGGGAAGTAGTTGTCGAACGCGCGACCGTTGACGGTCACCTTGCCCGAGCCGGGACGAAGGCGTGCGCGAGCGATTGCTCCCTTGCGACGACCAGTGGTCTGGGTGAGTGGCTGTGTTCCCACGAAGTGCTCCTCTATTCCAATCTTTTGCTCAACGCGCCTTGGCGTGTGGCAACTCGAGAACCTTTGGCTGCTGTGCGCCGTGACCGTGATCCGGACCGGCGACGACCTTCAACTTCTTGATCATCTGACGACCGAGTGGACCCTTCGGCAACATGCCGCGCACGGTGCGACGAATCGCATCTTCTGGCTTGCGGCTAAGCAAGTTGGCGTACGTCTGGGTGCGAAGACCACCGGGGTAACCGCTGTAGTCATGCACGAGTTCCTTGTCGGCCTTGCCCTTGGTCAACACGACCTTGGAGGCGTTCACGATGATCACGTGGTCACCGGTGTCCATGTGGGTCGAGAACATCGGCTTGTGCTTTCCGCGCAGGAGTCGCGCGACTTCGGTGCACATGCGACCGAGCACGAGACCGTCGGCATCGACAACGTGCCACTCGCGCTTCACATCGCTTGCTTTGGGGCTGTACGTACGCATGAAAACTGCTTTCGAAGTGCTGGGGACTGATCCGGAAAATCGGCCGCTGGCCGGTCCCCGTGGGCTTTTCAGGATAGGGGCGAAAGGGTCCGGTTCACAATCGACCCGGATCGGCCGGATACCCCACTTCCCACAGGCACAAGCCCTGCGGCGGGGCGACCTGGGCCGCCTGATTGCGGTCCCCGGACAGGATGAGGCCCCGCATGTCGCTCGGGGGACGCTTGCCCAGACCGATCTCGACGAAGGTCCCGACGAGCGAGCGAACCATCTGGTGGCAGAACGCATTCGCCCGGATGTCGAAGCGCAAGACGCCTTCCCCGAGGTCGCGCCAATCGGCGTTCATTACGTACCGGCGCATCGAGAATTCGGCCCCGTGCTCCCCCTCGCTCGGCTTGGGCTTGCGACAGAACGCGGAAAAGTCGTGCTCCCCGATCACCGCGTCGCAGGCCAGTTGCATGGCACGCAACTTGAGCGGCGTGTGGATGTGCCAGGCCGTGTCCACCATGAACGGGTTCGGGGTCGGCGAGTTCAACACCGTGTAGCGATAGCTGCGCCACATCGCGGAGAAACGGGCGTGGAAGTCCGGCTCGACCCAGTCGGCTTCGCGAACCACGACGAAGGGTCCGCACAACGCGTTCAACTGCTTGCGCAGCACCGCGAGATCGACGCTGTCGGGCAGATCCATGCTGAGCACCTGTCCCCAACCATGCACGCCGGCATCGGTGCGACCAGCGGCGACGATGGCGATGTCGACTTGCAACACCTGGCGCAGTGCACCGGTGATGTGCGACTCGACGGTGTCGACGCCGGGATTGGCGGCGAACCCGTGGAACGCGTCACCTTTGTAGGCGACGGTCATGCGCGCGCGACGCATGATGTGTGACCGAACTAGACGAGTTCGATGCGCGCCATTGGCGCGTTGTCACCGTGACGCGGTCCGAGCTTCAGGATTCGCGTGTAGCCACCATTGCGGGAGGCATAACGAGGAGCGACGACGTTGACGAGCTTGTTCGTCATTTCCTTGTCGTTCAGGTAACCCTGGATCTGGCGAATGCGGTGAATGCGCATCGGGCCGGCATCCTGTGCCTTGATCGCCTTGGTGATCAACTTCTCGGCGATCGGACGCAGTGCCTTGGCCTTGCCCTCGGTGGTGACGATGCCCTCTGCAGCGAACAGCGACGCAGCGAGGTTCGCCATCATCAGTTTCTGGTGGTGTGCGCTACCGCCGAAGTTGCGGGCGCGTCGTGGTGTTGCTGGCATGTCTCATCGTCTCCTATGTACGTCGTTCGCTCAGATACGCAGCGAGAGGCCGCGCTCGTCGAGCTTCAACTTGATTTCGTCCAACGACTTCTGACCGAAGTTGGTGATGTTCAACAGATCTTCCTCGCTGCGCAGCAAGAGCTCGCCGACCGTGTTGATCTGGGCGCGCTTCAAGCAGTTGCGGGGACGCTCGGACAGATCCAGGTCCTCGATGCTCAGGTCGAGGTCCGGCGAACCGGATCCCGAGCCGATGACTTCGCCGAGTTCGAGGGCGACTGGCTCGTCGCTCATCGTGGCGACGAGGTCGACGAGCGAGCGGAGCGTGGCGCCTGCCGAGGCGAGTGCCTCGCGTGGCTCCATGGTGCCGTCGGTCTCGATGTCGAGGACGATCTTGTCGTAGTTGGTCGACTGCTCGACGCGGGTCGGCTCGACGGTGAACGTGCAACGACGAACCGGCGAGAAGATGGCATCGATCGGAATGACGCCGATCACCTTGCGGGTGTCGCGGTCGCTCGAGGCATAGCCCTTGCCGCGCTCGATCGTGAGATCGACGACGAGGCGTCCCTTTGCCGACAACGTGGCGATGTGCTGACCCTTGTTCAGGATCTCGACGCCCGCTGGGCAGTTGATGTCGGCGGCGGTGACCTCTGCAGGTCCCTTCACGTCGAGGGTGATGACGACTGGCTCGTCGCTCTCGGAGGTGACGACGATGTCCTTCATGTTCAAGATGATCTCGGTGACGTCCTCGGTGATGCCGTCGATCACGTCGAACTCATGCAGAGCAGACTCGAACTTGACGGTCGTGATCGCTGCACCAGGAATCGACGAGAGCAACATGCGACGAATCGAGTTGCCGATGGTGTGGCCGAGGCCCGGCTCGAGCGGTCCGATGGAGAACTTCTGACGGTTGTTCTCCGGGGTGCCGATGGCCTCCACGGTTGGGCGCTGAATGACAAGCATTGGTGTCTCCTCTTGCGATTTCTGGTCGGGGGTTACTTCGAATAGAGCTCGACGATGAGCTGTTCGCGGACGGGAACGTCGATGTGTTCGCGCTGCGGCAACTCGCGGACGGTGACCTGCTTGCCACCCTCTGCTGCGTCCATCCAGCCGACGACCTTGCGGTCGAGGGTGTCGATGTTGTGTTGGATGATGATCATGTTCTTGGCCTTCTCGGTCAACGTGATGACCTGGCCGCGACCGACCGAGTACGACGGGATGTTGACGCGCTTGCCGTCCACCATGACGAGGCCGTGGCTGACGAACTGACGTGCCTGCGGACGGGTGCTCGCCCAACCTGCGCGGTAGATCACGTTGTCGAGACGGCACTCGAGCAGGCGCAACAGGTTCTCACCGGTCGGGCCACTGAGACGGGTCGCCTCTTCGTAGGTCTTGCGGAACTGACGCTCGAGGACGCCGTAGATGTACTTCGCCTTCTGCTTTTCCTGCAACTGGGTGAGGTACTCGCTGCCGGCGCCGCGACGACGGGTGCGACCGTGCGTTCCCGGTGGGAACGGACGACGCTCGAGGGCCTTGGAGCCCTTGTTGTTCTCGTAGACGTTGATGCCCAGGCGGCGCGAGATGCGTACCTTCGGTCCTGTATAGCGAGCCATGGTTACGGCCTCTTTCGCTTCGGCTGGAGGCAACCGTTGTGTGGCACCGGAGTCACGTCCTTGATGCCGGACACTTCGATGCCCAGGTTCTGGATGGAGCGCAGTGCGGTGTCGCGACCCGAGCCCGGGCCCTTCACGTGCACTTCGGCGCGACGAAGTCCCTGGTCCATCGCAGCGCGGCCAGCCTTTTCGGCGGCCATCTGTGCGGCGAACGGGGTGGACTTGCGCGAACCGGTGAAGCCGACGCCGCCCGAGGATGCCCACGAGATGACGTTGCCCTCGGTGTCGGTGATCGACACGATCGTGTTGTTGAACGAGCTCTTGATGTGCACGACGCCGGTCGCGACGTTCTTACGATCGCGCTTGCGCTTGCGGGGTGCTGGTGCCTTTGCCATGGGTTACTTCCTCACTGCCATCTTCTTGTTGGCAACGGTCTTCTTCGGTCCCTTGCGGGTGCGAGCGTTGGTGTGGGTGCGCTGACCGCGGACCGGAAGTCCCTTGCGGTGACGGGTGCCCTGGTAGGAGCCGATCTCGATCTTGCGCTTGATGTCGGTCTGCACGTCGCGACGCAGGTCACCTTCGACGGTGAGGTTGTTCTCGATGTACATACGGATCTTGTTGACCTCGGAGTCGGTCAGGTTGCGCACGCGAGTGTCCGGGCTCAGGTCGAGCTCCTTGCACATCTTCTGCGCGGTCGTGCGACCGATTCCATAGATATAGGTGAGCGCAATCTCGAGGCGCTTCTCGCGCGGAATGTCAACTCCTGAAATACGTGCCATCGTCGTGTGTCCTTATCAGCCCTGGCGCTGCTTGTGTCGTGGGTTTTCGCAGATCACCATGACGCGACCGTGCCGGCGAATGACCTTGCACTTCTCGCAAATCTTCTTCACGCTGGGTTTAACTTTCACTTCTGTCCTCGCGATGTTGTCGGTGTCTGGTGAGATCGGTTATTTGTGTCGGTAGGTGATGCGACCTCGGGTGAGGTCATATGGCGTCAGCTCTACCTGGACCTTGTCCCCCGGCAGGATGCGGATGTAGTTCATTCGCATCTTCCCGGAGATATGAGCCAACACTGTGTGTCCGTTGTCGAGTTCGACCCGAAACATCGCGTTGGGCAATGATTCGGTAATCGTGCCTTCCAGCACAATTGCGTCTTCCTTGTTTTTTGGCAGAACTCTCTCCTCAACAAACGTTCACGATTGCCACTCGGGTGGATGAACCCCCCAAAAGGCGAAGGATGACTCTATCGGCGGCCTTTGGTGCCTGAAAACCCCGAAACGACGGGGTTTCTAGCGGAATGACTCCACGCAGGCCGCCAAGCGGGCAAACACCTCATCGGGGGTCCCGAGGCCGTCCACCACCTGCAGGGATCCCTTGCCCTGGTAGTAGGTAATGAGTGGCGCGGTCAGTGCGTCGTACAGGTCGAGGCGGTGGTTGATCGCCTCCGGGGTGTCATCGGCTCGCTGGGTCACGGTCCCGCCACACTTCTCACACACCCACGGCTGTGGGTCGTTGCCCGTGGAGATGTAGTTGGCCTCACAGGAATGGCAGGTGCGTCGGGCCGACAGACGCGACAGCACGAGGTCTCGCTTGACCTCGAGGTCGATCACCACATTCACCGGGCGCACCTCGGTGATGTGGTCGAAGGCCTGAGCCTGTCCTGCCGTGCGCGGGAATCCATCCAAGATGTATCCGGCCGTGCGCGAGTCGGGCTCCCCGATGCGACCCTGCACGAGGCTCACCATCAAGTCGTCGTTCACGAGCTCTCCGCGATCCAACACGTCCTTCACCGCGCGGCCGACCACCGTCTCCTGACGGATCGCGGCACGCAACATCTCCCCCGTCGAGATGTGCGGGACACCGAAGTGTGCGGCGAGTCGCTTGCACTGCGTCCCCTTGCCGGCGCCCTGGCGCCCGAGCATGATGACACGAATTCCCTGCGGCATGGCTGGTTCGTCCTGGGTGGTGGTTCTCGGTGATTCCTTCGATCAGGAAGGAATCACTTCAAGAAGCCCTCGTAGTTGCGCTGCATCAACTGGCTGTCGATCTGGCGCATGAGTTCCAATGCGACGCCGACCGCGATCAACACGGTGGTTCCGGCGAACGGGAACGACTGCACGTCGCCCATCCACAGGATGATGTACGGCAAGATGGCGATGAAGGCGACGAACAACGCACCCGGAAGCGTGATGCGATTGACGGCCTTGGCGAGGAACGACTCCGTCTGCGGACCAGGTCGAATGCCGGGCACGAACCCACCCTGCTTGCGCAGCTGGTCGGCCTGACGGATCGGGTCGAAGGCGATCGAGTTGTAGAAGTACGCGAACGCGATGATCATCAGGAAGAAGAGCGAGATGTACAGCATGTTCTGGCTGTTGACCATGTAGTCGTTCACGAAGCGAGCGATCGATCCACGCCATCCCTCGGCGCTACCGAGCATGTTGGACAGCAACACCGGGAGGAGCAACACCGAGCTCGCGAAGATGATCGGCACGACGCCCGCCTGGTTGACCTTGAGCGGGATGTAGGTGCTGTTGCCACCGAACATCTTGCGACCCACGACGCGCTTGGCGAACTGCACCGGGATACGCCGCTGGCCGAGCTCGACACGCACGACCGCGACGAGGATCGCAATCGACACCGCGACGAGGATCACGAACACGACGACCTTCCTGCTCTGCAGGAGTGAGTAATAGCTGTACGGCAGACCGCTCACGACCGAGGCGAAGATCAACATCGACATGCCGTTGCTGATTCCTCGCTGGCTGATGAGCTCACCGATCCACATCAACAATGCCGTGCCCGCGACGAGCGACGGGATCACCAACAACGCACGCGGCATGAACGGATCCAAGAGCACGACGTCCGGTGCCGCGGCAACTGCGCCGAAGAACGCCGAACCGCGACCCTGACCGAAGATGAACGTGAGACCCGCGGCCTGCAAGAGCGCGATGGCGATCGCCACGTAGCGAGTCCACTGGGTGATCTTGCGCTGCCCGACCGCGCCTTCCTGCTGCCACTGCTCGAGCTTGGGGATGACGACGCCGAGCACCTGCATGATGATGCTCGAGGTGATGTACGGCATGATGCCGAGCGCGAAGATCGAGAAGCTGCCGAAGGCGCCACCCGAGAACAAGTTCAAGAATCCGAGTGCACCCTGGGAGTTCGACGCCTCACGCAGCTGCTTGACCGCCTGGCCGTCGACACCCGGCACGCGCAGGGCGGAGCCGAATCGATACAGGGCGATCATGCAGAGGGTGAAGAGGATCTTGTTGCGCAGGTCCTCCACCTTGAGCATGTTCTTCACATTGCTGAGCATCGTGTGTTCTCCCGAGTGTTGCAGTCACCCTCGTGGCACGAATGGTGCCGCGAGGATCGACAGTACTAGCGGTTGGTGAACTGGCTGCCCTTGGCCGCTGGGCGAACGCCCTTGTGCGGCAAGGCGAGGATGGTGACTTGACCGCCGGCCTTGGTGATCGCATCTTGTGCGGTCTTGGACACGGCATGCGCCGAGACCTTGACGGCCGAGTTGATCTTGCCGCGACCGAGCACCTTGATGAGGGTGCCCTTGTGGGCGATGCCCTTCTTCACGAGGATCTCCGGCGTCACTTCCGACAGACCGAGCGAGTCGATCGAGTCGAGGTTGACGGCGTAGTACTCGACGCGGAACGGGTTGTTGAATCCCTTCAACTTCGGCACGCGCTGCTTGAGTGGCATCTGACCACCTTCGAAGCCTCGTGCGACCGTGTTGCGGGCGTACTGACCCTTGGTACCGCGGCCTGCAGTCTTGCCACCCTTACCGCCGATACCACGACCGACGCGCTTGGCCTTCTTCTTGGCGCCCTTCGATGGGGCGAGTTCGTCTACGCGCATGGTTACTTGCCTTCCTTGACTTCGATGAGGTGGGGAACGCGGGCAATCATGCCGCGGATCTCTGGACGGTCGGGCAACGTGTTGGTGTGCCCGATGCGACGAAGGCCGAGTGCACGCAACGTCGCGCGGTTCTTCGGCTTGTTGCCGATCTCCGAGCGGACCTGCGTCACCGTGATGGTCGCACCCTTCGGTGCAGCCTTCACGCGAGCGACCTTCTTCGTCGAGGTGTTGCCCGATGCAGCCTTCTGCGCAGCAGCGGCTACTCGCGCAGCAGCTGCAGCCTTCTTCGCCGCTGGCTTGCGGTCACGGGTCGTACGACCTGGCTTCTTGAATGCGGCCATGACTAGTGCGCTCCTCCGCTCGACTTCTTGCGCTCGTTGAATGCGCGCAGCAAGCCCTTCGGTACGAACGAGTCCGCGGGGATGCCGCGACGCTTGGCGACCTCGTCGGGACGCTGCAGTTCGCGCAGACCGTTGATGGTTGCACGCGCGACGTTGATCGCGTTCGGCGAACCGAGCGACTTGGCGAGCACGTCATGCACACCGGCTTCTTCGAGGATGATGCGAGCTGCACCACCGGCGATGACTCCGGTACCGGGGGCTGCGGGCTTCAACAACACGCGACCCGCACCGTTCACGCCCAGGATCTGGTGCGTGATGGTGGAACCGGCGAGTGCCACGTTGAACAAGTTGCGCTTGGCCTCTTCGGTGCCCTTCTGGATGGCGAGGGGCACTTCCTTGGCCTTGCCGTAACCGAGACCGACGCGACCTGCGCCGTCGCCGACGACGACGAGTGCGGTGAACGAGAATCGACGTCCACCCTTGACGACCTTGGCGACGCGGTTGATGTGCACCACGCGCGACTCACGCAGCTGACCTGGCTCGGTCGTGCGAACGTCGTTCTTGCCTTGTGAAATGTCAGTCATTAGAACTCCAACCCTGCTTCTCGGGCAGCGTCTGCTGCCGCTGCGACACGACCGTGGTAGATGAATCCACCGCGGTCATAAACGACCTTGGACACACCAGCAGCCTTGGCGCGCTGGGCCACGAGGGTCCCGATGCGCTTGGCGGCATCGACCGTGGAGCCCGAGCCCTGCTTGCGCTGCTCGGCCTCGACCGTCGAGGCAGATGCGATCGTGCGACCGTCGAGGTCGTTGATCACCTGCACCGTGATGTGCTTGTTGCTGCGGTACACCGCCAAGCGTGGACGCTCTGCGGTTCCCGTGATCTTCTTGCGGACGCGACGGTGCCGGCGAAGGCGACCCGCGTGGCGTTGGCTTGATGCTGCAGTCATAACTTCACAGTCTCCCGATTACTTCTTGCCGGTCTTGCCTGCTTTACGCAGGACTCGTTCGTTGACGTAGCGCACACCCTTGCCCTTGTAAGGCTCGGGCTTGCGGATCTCACGGATGTTCGCGGCGACCTGGCCGACCACTTCCTTGTCCGCACCCTTGACGATGATCTTCGTCTGGGCAGGAACTTCGAAGGTGATGCCGGCAGGTGCATCGATGACGACGGGGTGCGAGAAACCGAGCGCAAGCTTCAGCTTGCTCGGGCCCTGCGCCTCGGCACGGAAACCGACGCCGATGATGTCGAGTTCCTTGGTGTAACCCTCGGTGACGCCGATCATCATGTTGTTGACCAACGTGCGCACGAGACCGTGACGTGCGCGGGCATCGCGCTCGTCGTTGTCGCGGCTCACGACGACCGTGTTCTCTTCGCGTGCGATCGACACACCTGCGGGGAACTCGCGGGTCAAGGTGCCCTTGGGGCCCTTCACCGTGAGCGATGATCCCGCAATGTTGACGTCGACGCCCGAAGGCACGACCACTGCTGCTTTACCGATACGTGACATGGTGCTGCTTCTTTCCCGTTGTCTTCCCGATTACCAGACGAAACACATGACTTCGCCACCGACGTTGCGCTGGCGCGCCTCGCGGTCGGTCATGAGCCCGTGGCTGGTGGACAGAACTGCGACGCCGAGTCCGCCGAGGACGCGTGGCACCTCGGTCGCTGCGCGATAGACGCGCAGGCCCGGGGTCGACACGCGCTTGATCCCGGAGATCGTGCGCTTGCGGTCATCGGAGTACTTGAGACCGATCTTGAGCGACTTGCCCGGACCGTTCGGATTGTCGATGGTCGAGTAGTCGGAGATGTAGCCCTCTCGCTTCAGGATGTCGGCGAGTGCCACCTTCTGCTTGGAGGCGGGCATCACGACTTCGTCCTTCATCGAGGCATTCGCGTTGCGAATGCGGGTGAGCATGTCGGCGATTGGGTCAGTCATCATGACGCGATCACCAACTTGCCTTGGTCAGGCCGGGGATTTCTCCGGCGTGGGCGAGCTTGCGCAGGCACAGGCGGCACAGACCGAACTTGCGGTACACCGCACGTGCTCGGCCGCACTTCTGGCATCGCGTGTAGGCGCGAACCTTGAACTTCGGTGTTGCCGCTGCTTTGTTGACGAGTGATTTCTTAGCCATGTGTGGTTGATCCCTCTATCTTCCTGCTACTTCTTCAGCGAGCGCTTGGTTGCGCCGCGCGACTTCTTGGTGGATGCTGGCATTTCGCCCTTGCGGAACGGGAACCCGAACGCGTCGAGCAAGGCCTTGCCTTCGAGGTCGGTCTTCGCCGACGTCACGATGGTGATGTCCATGCCGCGGGTGGTGTCGACCTTCTCGTAGCTGACCTCGAGGAACACGAGCTGCTCGGTCAGACCGAAGGTGTAGTTGCCGTTGCCGTCCCACGACTTGCCGGGGAGACCACGGAAGTCACGGATGCGGGGAATGGCGACCGAGATCAGTCGGTCGAAGAACTCCCACATGCGATCGCCACGCAGCGTCACCTTGGCACCGATGGCCTGGTTCTCACGCAGCTTGAACGATGCGATCGAGGTGCGGGACTTGGTGACGATCGGCTTCTGGCCGGTGATCGCCGTCAGGTCCGCGACTGCCCCGTCGATCAACGACGACTGCTGCGTTGCGCGGCCGACGCCCATGTTGATGACGATCTTTTCGAGGTTCGGCACCTGCATCACGTTCTTCACGCCGAGCTCCTTGATGAGCTCCTCGCGAACGACGTTCTTGTAGTGCGCCTTCAAGCGCGGTACGTAGGTCTCTACGGCTGCCATTAGATCTCGTCTCCGGTCTTCTTGGCGACGCGCACCTTGGTGCCGTCACTCTTCACTTTGAAACCCACGCGGGTCGGCTTGCCCTTGTGGACGAGCATCACGTTCGATGCATCCACTGGCATGACCTTGTCCACGATGCCGCCGGTGTTCGCGGTCTGACCGCGGGCTGCGAGGTGACGCTTGGCCACGTTCACGCCCTCGATTTCGACCTTGTTCTCCTTCGGCAGAACCTTGGTGATCTCGCCCTGCTTGCCCTTGTCCTTGCCGGCAATGACGATCACGGTGTCGCCCTTCTTCAACTTCATGACTACAACACCTCCGGTGCGAGCGAAATGATTCGCATGAACTTCTTGTCACGCAGTTCGCGACCGACCGGTCCGAAGATGCGGGTGCCGCGCGGCGTGAGATCTTCCTTGATCAACACGGCGGCGTTCTCGTCGAAGCGGATGTAGCTGCCGTCTGGACGACGCTTCTCCTTCTTCACGCGAACGACCACGCAGCGAACGACTTCACCCTTCTTCACACCTGCGCCAGGGATTGCGTCCTTGACGGTGCCGATGAAGACGTCACCGATTGAGGCGTAGCGACGACGGGTGCCACCGAGGACCTTGATCACAAGGACTTCACGGGCACCGCTGTTGTCAGCGACGCGGAGACGAGACTCTTGCTGAATCACTTTGCACGCTCCAGTACCTCGACGAGGCGCCAACGCTTCTGCTTCGACATCGGGCGGGTCTCCATGACGCGCACGCGGTCGCCGATCTGGGCATCGTTCGTCTCGTCGTGGGCGTACAGCTTCTTGGTACGCGACACGAACTTCGCGTACTTCGGGTGACGGACGCGCTCCACGATGGAGATCACGATGGTCTTGTTCATCTTGTTCGACACGACGATTCCCTCGCGCACCTTGCGTGCGTTACGGGCGTCGGCGACGACTGCGGATGCTGATGTCTCGGTCATGTCCTACTCACTTCCCTGCTGATTCCGCAGCGGCGATCTCGCGCTGACGAATGAGCGTGTTGATACGGGCGATGGCCTGCTTCACCTTGCCGAGTTCAGCGGTGTTGTCCAGCTGACCGGTGGCGTGGCGGAAGCGCAGGTTGAGGGCCTCCTGCTTGGACGCGCGGAGCTCTTCGACGAGCGTCGCGAGGTCCATGTCCTTCAGTTCGTTCAGTTCACGTGCCATGTCAGATCGCCTCCTCGCGGCTGATGACGCGCGCCTTGATCGGCAGCTTCTGCACTGCGCGATCGAGGGCCTGGTGTGCGGTCGCGGCGTTCGGGTACGACAACTCGAACAAGATGCGACCCGGCTTGACGACGGCGACCCACAACTCGGGGTTGCCCTTGCCCGAACCCATGCGGGTTTCGGCCGGCTTCTTGGTCACCGACTTGTCGGGGAACACGTTGATCCACACCTTGCCACCGCGCTTGATGTGGCGGGTCATGGCGATACGTGCGGCTTCGATCTGGCGTGCCGTGATCCAGCCCGGCTCGAGGGCCTGGATGCCGTACTCGCCGAAAGCGAGTTCGGTGGCGCCCTTCGACACTCCGTTCATGCGACCGCGGTGGTGCTTGCGGTGCTTTACCTTGCGTGGCTGCAACATGGATTACTCCCGTCCAAACTTCGGCGTCTCGTGCGAGTCGACGATGCGGCGCTGGATGTCTTCTTCCTCTGCCAGCAAGCGCTCGAACTCGGGATCTGCTTCCTTGACCAATGGGGCGACTTCGATCTCGTCGGAGTCGGCGACCTTCGGACCTGCCGAGGTGACGACCTTCATCGTCGGCTCGACGCTGCCAGAGGTCTGACCCACGGCCATCGCAGCCTCACGGGCGATGCGATCGTCGCTCGTCTTGTACGGCAGGATCTCACCCTTGTAGAGCCAGACCTTGACGCCGATGCGACCGGCGGACGTGGCTGCCTCGCGGAAGCCGTAGTCGATGTCGGCGCGCAGCGTGTGCAACGGCACTCGACCCTCGCGGTACCACTCGGTGCGGCACATTTCGGCGCCACCGAGACGACCTGAACACTGGATTCGGATGCCCTCTGCGCCGTACTTCTGCGCGTTCTGCACCGCACGCTTCATCGCACGGCGGAACGCGATGCGATTGACGAGCTGGTCGGCCACACCCTGAGCGACGAGCGCTGCATCGAGTTCGGCCTGCTTGATCTCGGTGATGTTCAGCTGCACCTTGTTGTTGCCGGTGAGCTTGGTGAGACCGGCGCGAAGTTCGTCGGCCTTCTGACCCTTGCGACCGATGACGATGCCGGGACGTGCGGTGTGCACGTCGATCCGAAGCTTGTCACGGGTGCGCTCGATCTCGATGCGGCTGACGGCTGCGTCGGCGAGTTGCACCGTGAGGTACTCGCGGATCTTCCAGTCCTCGGTGAGGTAATTGCGGTATTCCTTCGTCGAGAACCAACGACTCTTCCAGTCGGTGGTGACTCCGAGACGGAATCCGTACGGGTTGATCTTCTGGCCCATCAGTTCTCCTCACCAGATTCGGTGGTCGTTTCGTCGTTTGCTGCCTCGTCGTTCGACGGAGCTGCGTTCTTGGCGGCACGCGCGCGGCTGGCGGCGACGCGAGCTGCACGGCTGGAGGTGCGAGCACCACCCTTGGCTGCTGCAGCCTGTTCGCGCACGGCGAGCTTTTCATCACTCAACGTGTCGACCACGATCGTGATGTGGCAGGTGCGCTTGAAGATCGCTCCGGCACGGCCCTTGGCGCGCGGACGGAAACGCTTCATCGTCGGGCCCTCGTCGGCGAAGCAGGCCTTCACGAACAGCGTGTCGGCATCCTTCGAGTCGTTGTTGACAGCGTTCGCCACGGCCGAAGCCAACAGCTTGCGCACGTCGTGGGCGGCATCACGCTGCATGAGCGCAAGCGTGTTGTCCGCCGAGCGGACGTCGACGCCACGGATGTGGTTCAGCACGACTCGCACCTTGGATGCGGACATGCGCACGTTCATCGCCTTCGCGCGGGTGCCACTGGAGACGCCGGCGACGCGGGTTGCTTCGTTGAGTTTTGGTCCGGTCATGGCTTACTTGCTCGCTCCAGGCGCTGCGGCCTTCTCTTGTGATGCGTGGAACTTGAAGGTGCGGGTCGGCGAGAACTCGCCGAGCTTGTGTCCGACCATCGACTCGGTGACGTACACCGGCACGTGCTTGCGACCGTCGTGGACGGCGAAGGTGTGACCGACCATGTCGGGGATGATCGTGCTGCGACGCGACCAGGTCTTGATGACCTTGCGATCGCCGCTCTCGTTCATGGCGTCGAGCTTCTTGAGCAGGTGCTCATCGACGAACGCGCCCTTCTTCAAACTGCGTGACATGGATTAAGCCCTGCCCTTTCCTGTGCGACGACGGCGCACGATGAGTGACTGCGACGACTTGTTCGAGTTGCGCGTGCGGCGCTCCGGCTTGCCCCATGGCGAAACCGGGTGACGTCCACCCGAGGTCTTTCCTTCGCCACCACCGTGTGGGTGGTCGACGGGGTTCATCACGACGCCTCGCGACTGCGGACGAACGCCCTTCCAGCGATTGCGACCGGCCTTACCGATCTTGATCAACTCGTGCTCGGCATTGCCGACTTCACCGACGGTTGCACGGCAATCGATCGGCACGCGGCGCATCTCCGAGCTCGGCATGCGCAAGGTGGCGTACACGCCTTCCTTGGCGACGAGCTGGACGGCCATGCCCGCGGAGCGAGCGACCTTGCCACCCTGACCTGGGCGAAGTTCGATGTTGTGCACGACGGTACCGACCGGCATGAAGCGCAACGGAAGCGCATTGCCGACCTTGATGTCGGCCTTCGGTCCGCTCTGCACGCGCATGCCGACCTCGAGGCCCTTCGGCGCGAGGATGTAGGACTTCGATCCGTCGCCGTAGTGCAACAGTGCGATGCGGCAGGTGCGGTTCGGGTCGTACTCGATCGCGGCAACCTTGGCGTCGAAGTCGTCCTTGTTGCGCTTGAAGTCGACGATGCGGTACTGCTGCTTGTGGCCACCACCCTGGTGACGCGAGGTGATGCGGCCGTAGGCGTTGCGACCACCCTTGGAGTTCTTCTTGGCGAGCAGCGACTTCTCAGGCGTCGACTTCGTGATTTCGGCGAAGTCGGACACCGTCTGGAAGCGGCGGCCGGCGCTCGTTGGTTTGCGTTTGCGGATTCCCATGTTCGTCCTTTGTCTGCTTCGATCTAGTTCTCAAACAACGGGATTTCGTTTCCCGCCTCGAGGGTGACGATTGCGCGCTTGGTGTTGGGACGCTGACCGAAGCGGTTGGTACCGCGGGTCTGGCGCACCTTGCCACGACGGTTCAGCGTGTTGACGCGACGAACCTTGACGTTCCAAATGGCTTCGACGGCGTCGCAGATCTCCGGCTTGCTGGCATCGGGCGACACCTCGAAGGTGTAGGTGCCCTTGTCCATCAGCGAGTAGCTCTTCTCCGAGATGATCGGACGGATGATGATGTCGCGTGGATCTTTCACTGTGCGGCCTTTGCGGTCGTGGGCAGGCTGCCCTGGGTGAACACGAGCCAGTCGTTGCACAACACGTCGTAGGCATTCAGCTCGCCGGTGTGGACGACCTGCACGTTGGCGAGGTTGCGGAAGCTCTTCGTGGCGAGCTCATCGGAGCGCTCCACGACGACCATGACCTTGCCCTCGACGCCGAGCGTGGAGAGCAACAACTTGGCGTCCTTGGTGCTCGGCTTGTCGAAGCCGAACTTGTCGACGACGACGACCTTGCCCTCGCCTGCGCGATCGGACAGGGCCGAGCGAAGGGCCAACTGGACCATCTTCTTCGGCGTGCGCTGGCTGTACTTGCGCGGCTTCGGTCCGAGTGCCACGGCACCACCGCTGAAGTGCGGTGCGCGGGTCGAACCCTGACGGGCATTACCGGTGCCCTTCTGGCCGAATGGCTTCTTGCCACCACCGCTCACTTCCGAGCGGGTCTTCGTGCTCTGCGTTCCCGCACGACGGTGCGCGAGCTGCGCGGTGACCACTTGGTGCATCACCGACACGTTCGGCTCGATGCCGAAGAACTCGGTCGGCAGCGTCGCGGTCGAACCGGTCTTTGCCGCTGCCTTCGGTGCTGCCGCCTTCTTCGCGGCCTTCTTCACTGGTTTTGCAGTTGCCATGGCGTTACTTTCCCTTCACCGCGTTGCGCACGATGACGACTCCACCGTTCGGGCCCGGAACGGAACCCTTCACGAGGAGCAGCCCGCGCTCGGCATCGGCCTGCACGACTTCGAGATTGAGCGTGGTCGTCTGCTGGTGACCGAGGTGACCGGCCATGCGCAGACCCTTGAATACGCGACCTGGGAACGAGCACGATCCGATCGAGCCCGGTGCACGGTGGTGCTTGTGGTTACCGTGACTCGCGCCTTGACCGTTGAAGTTGTGACGCTTCATGCCACCGGCGAATCCCTTACCGCGGCTGACGGCGGTGACGTCGACGAGTTCGCCCGGTGCGAGCGTGTCGACGGCGATCTCCTGGCCGACGGCGAAACCATCCACCGAGTCGAGACGAAGCTCGACGAGGCGACGGCCTGCGGTCACGTTGGCCTTGGCGAAGTGTCCCGCCTGGGCCTTGGTCAACTTCTTCGGATCCTTCGAGCCGTAGGTGACCTGCAGGGCTGAATAGCCGTCACGCTCACCGGTCTTGACTTGGACCACACGGGCTGGTTCGACACGCAAGACGGTGACGGGGATGATGCGCTGATCATCGCCCCACACCTGTGTCATGCCGACCTTTTCGCCGACGATTGCTTTCTGTGCCATAACGGCGACCCTTTTCTGCTTCGTGTCGTTCGATCTGTTCACGCAATCCACCACCGCCCCGTTCACGCAAATGCTCCGCTCGGCAAAGCCGGCGGAGCACCGTGATCGTGGTTGCTGCAAGGTCCCCCAGTGCGTGGGGCGCTTGCAGACGTCGGTTGTGACGTTGCTTTCCCGCCTCAGCGACCGAGCGCTTTCGCGCACGAGCCGTCAAGACGGAGACGTCATGCTAGCGGTGGGATTTCGGCCTCCCACCTGGCCAATCGGGCTATTCCGAGGGTCTGGCGACCAGGGTGGCCTCGACGGTGACCCGCTCGCCCGCCCGCAACATCTCGATCTCCACGGTGTCCCCCGGGGACCGGTCCCGGATGGCCGCCACCAGGCCGGCCTGGCCCGTGATGGGCTCCCCGTTGACCGACAGGACCACGTCGTCGACCTTGATTCCCGCCACATCAGCCGGGCTGTCCGGCTCGACCTCGGTGATGATCGCCCCCTGGCCCCCGTCGGTTCGGCCCTCGAGGCCCACCCCGAGGTAGCCCTCCTTGCGATCGGTGCCATTCGCCTGGGCACGCAGTTGCTCGAGGACCCGCAGGACCTCCTCCACGCCGATCGAAAAGCCCACGTTGTTCGCCGCCGACATCGCATCCCCACGCGCCACGGCGGTGTTGATCCCGACGACTTCGCCGCGCAGGTTGACGAGTGGTCCACCCGAGTTACCCGAGGAGATCGGCGCGTCGGTCTGGATGAGTCCGTTCAACGCACCCGAGTCGGTCACGATCGTGCGCTTCAGTGCCGAGATGATTCCCGACGTCACGGTCGGACCGCCGTCGAGTGCGAGTGCGTAGCCGATCGCCACCACCGTGTCGCCGATGCGCACCGTGTCGGGCTGCGCGAAGGTGGCGGGCTTCAGTCCCGTCGCCTCGATCTTCAGCAGTGCGAGGTCGTTGCCGATTTCGCTTGCGATCACTTGTGCAGTTCGTGGCTCGGTCTCGCCTGCGAATCGCACGCGCACCTCGCTCGCTCCGTCGACGACGTGAGCATTCGTCAAGATCTCGCCGTCGGCAGTCAACACGACGCCGGTTCCCGTGGCCTCGCCACTTTCGAAACCGTCATCGACGACCGCCGAAATCGTGACGACGCTGTCGGCGAGCACGTTGGCGACCTGCGCGATCACCGTGTCACCGATCGATGGATCATCGGAGTCGACCTCACTCAACTGCACGGGAGAGTTCGACGACGTCGTCGACGACGATCCGATGTTCAGTTCATCAGCGACGACTGCGCCTGCAATTCCACCTGCAAAACCGACGATCAACGCAACGAGGATGGTGCCGGGACGGCGACGCCTCGTCTGTTGCGGCGGTGGCGGTGGCGGCATCGAGCTTGTGTGCTCCTGCATCGGTGCGCTCGGTGGAACGGGGGTCGTCTCAGTGGGCTGGTCGTACCAATTGGACATGTCTATGTGTCTAGCGTTTCGCACTCCCGTCACGCTCGGCGGACGTGCCAAACCTGACATTTTCCTTATTGTTCGCAGTCCCAATACCCGTGCGCACTACTGTCGCTTGCGTGCCGGGTCCCGTCGCATTTCACATCCGTCAGGCCAGAGATGACGACGCCGAGGCGATCCGCACGATCTACAACCACGGAGTCGAATTCGAGACCTCGACCTTCGACCTCGTGCCGCGAACGCTCGAGGCACAGCGCCAATGGATCGCCGCGCGCAGCGGCGCATTCAGCGCGATCGTGGCGGTCGACTCCACCGACACGGTCGTCGGGTTCGGTGCGCTGAGTGAATACAAGGACCGCGCGGCCTACAAGACGACCGTCGAAGACTCGGTGTACGTGAACCGGTCACTCGGACGAAACGGCGTCGGTCGCCTGTTGCTCACGACGCTCCTCGATCAGGCCGAGGCGTCAGGGTTTCACAGCGTGATTGCCCGCATCGAGGCATCGAGTGCCTCGTCGCGAGGATTGCACGAATCGTGCGGATTCAGGCTCGTAGGAATCGAGCGAGAGATCGGACGGAAGTTCGGACGCTGGCTGGACGTCGCGCACATGCAGTGCTTGCTGCATGAGCGCGCGTCACGCGCCTAACGTTCCCTAGCTGTTCTGCAGCTTGATTTCGATGTCCACGCCCGCCGGCAGCTCGATGCGCTGCAGCGAGTCGATGGTCTTCGCATTCGGCTCGACGATGTCGATGAGGCGCTTGTGGATGCGCATCTCGAAGTGCTCGCGCGAGTCCTTGTCGACGTGCGGTCCGCGAATCACCGTGTAACGGTGATTGTCGGTCGGCAACGGGATCGGCCCGCGCACCGTCGCGTTGGTGCGAGCCACCGTCTCGACGATCTTCTTCGAAGACTCGTCGATGATCTGGTGGTCGAACGCCTTGAGACGGATGCGAATGCTTGAGGACATGAAATCAGCCAGTCAGTTCGTCACTTGATGATCTTGGTGACGCGACCTGCGCCGACGGTGCGGCCACCTTCGCGGATAGCGAAGCGGAGACCCTCGTCCATGGCGATCGCCTTGCCGAGCTCGACCGTCATCACGACGTTGTCACCAGGCATCCCCATTTCGGTGCCCTTTGGCAACTCGACCGTTCCGGTCACGTCGGTGGTGCGGAAGAAGAACTGCGGACGGTAGTTGTTGAAGAACGGCTTGTGACGGCCACCCTCTTCCTTCGTGAGGACGTACACCTGTCCCTCGAAGTTGGTGTGTGGGGTGATCGAGCCTGGGGCGCAGAGAACCTGGCCGCGCTCGACGTCTTCCTTCTTCGTACCGCGCAAGAGTGCGCCGATGTTGTCGCCAGCCTGACCCTCGTCGAGGAGCTTGCGGAACATTTCGACACCCGTGCAGGTGGTCTTCTGCGTGTCACGCAGACCGACGATTTCGATTTCGTCGCCGGTGTGAACGCGACCCTGCTCGACCTTGCCGGTGACGACGGTGCCGCGACCAGTGATGGTGAACACGTCTTCGATCGGCATGAGGAACGGCTTGTCCAACTCACGCTTCGGCTCTGGGATGAAGTCGTCGCAAGCGCGGATCAGGTTCATGACCTGCTCCTGTGCCTCTGCGTCTCCCTGGAGTGCCTTCAACGCCGAGACGCGAACGACAGGAGCGGTGTCGCCGGGGAACTCGTAGCTGTTGAGGAGGTCACGAACTTCGACTTCGACGAGTTCGAGGAGCTCTTCGTCCTCGACCATGTCGGCCTTGTTCAGTGCGACGACGATGTATGGCACGCCTACCTGACGAGCGAGCAGCACGTGCTCGCGGGTCTGTGGCATCGGGCCGTCGGTTGCGGCAACCACGAGGATTGCGCCGTCGACCTGTGCAGCACCGGTGATCATGTTCTTGATGTAGTCGGCGTGACCTGGCATGTCGACGTGTGCGTAGTGGCGCTTCTCCGACTCGTATTCGATGTGCGCGATCGAGATCGTGATACCACGAGCCTTCTCTTCCGGCGCCTTGTCGATCTGGTCGAACGGGGTGACCTCGGCGAGGCCCTTGGCTGCAAGGGTCGTCGAGATTGCTGCCGTCAACGTGGTCTTACCGTGGTCGATGTGACCCATGGTGCCGATGTTGACGTGTGGCTTGTTGCGCTCAAACTTTGCCTTTGACATTGCTGCTCCTTATTTCTTTCTTTCCTTGATCCTGTTGGTTGAAACTTGTGTCTTGCCGATAACTCGTGTCGGCTATTCGCCGCGCACTCGCTTGATGATTTCCTGGGCGATCACCTCGGGGACCTGCTGATAGCTATGGAACTGCATCGTGTAAGTTGCACGACCCTGAGTGCGCGAACGCAGGTCTGTACTGTATCCGAACATTTCCGAAAGTGGCACCTGCGCCCTGATGTTTTGGGCGTTTCCGTTGGCTTCCATGCCCTCGATGCGACCACGGCGGCTGGAGAGGTCACCCATCACGTCACCCATGTAGTCGTCCGGGGTCACGACTTCGACGGCCATGATCGGCTCGAGGATGATCGGACCGGCCATGCCTGCGGCCTTGCGGAACGCCATCTGACCGGCGACCTTGAACGCCATTTCGCTCGAGTCAACGTCGTGGTACTGACCATCGACGAGCGAGACCTTCACGTCCACCGTCGGGTAACCGGCGAGCACGCCGTTGTCGAGCGCGCTCTGGATGCCCTGGTTGGTCGGCTGGATGTATTCACGAGGAATGCGTCCACCGGTGATCTCGTCTTCGAAGATGTAGCCGTTGCCCACGCCGCTCGGCTCGACCGTGATCTTGACGACGGCGAACTGACCCGAACCACCCGACTGCTTGATGTGGCGGTACTCGACGCTCTCGACCTTCTTGGTGACCGTCTCGCGGTAGGCCACCTGTGGCTTACCGACGGTGGCATCGACGCCGAACTCGCGCTGCATGCGGTCGACGAGGATTTCCAAGTGCAACTCACCCATTCCCGAGATCACCGTCTGGGCGGTCTCTTCGTCGGTGCGCACGCGGAAGGTCGGGTCTTCGTCCGACAATGACTTGAGGGCCTTGCCGAGCTTGTCCTGGTCGGCCTTGGTCTTCGGCTCGATGGCGACGTGGATGACCGGCTCGGGGAACTCCATCTTTTCCAAGATGATCGGGTTGCTGCGATCGCACAGCGTGTCACCCGTGGTCACTTCCTTGAAGCCAAGACCCGCGACGATGTCGCCTGCGAGTGCGGTGTCGATGTCCTCGCGCTGGTTCGCGTGCATCAACAGCAGTCGGCCGATGCGCTCGCGCTTTTCCTTCGTCGAGTTGTACACCTCGTCACCCTTGGAGATCGCTCCCGAGTAGACGCGGAAGTAGGTGAGGCGACCGAACGGGTCGGACACGATCTTGAATGCGAGTGCGGAGAACGGTGCCTTTTCATCGGCGTCACGAGTGATGACGTCCTCGGTGTCGGGCTTGACGCCGGAGGCAGCCGGAATGTCGAGCGGGCTCGGCATGTAGTCGACGACGGCATCCAGCATCTGCTGCACGCCCTTGTTCTTGAACGCCGAACCACAGAGGATGGGCACGAAGGAGAACGAGAGCGTTCCCTTGCGGATCGCGGTGCGCAGGTCGGCCTCGTCGAGGTCGCCCGACTCGAGATACTTCTCCATCAACACTTCGTCTTCGCCAGCGACGAGCTCGAGCAATTCCGAGCGGTACTGCTTGGCCTTGTCGAGGTATTCGGCCGGGATCTCGATGTCGGAGTAGGTGGAGTCCTTCTCGTCACCGTCCCACACGGTGGCCTTCATCTTGACGATGTCGATGATGCCCTTGTAGTCAGCTTCGGCGCCGTATGGCAGCTGCACGACGGCCGGCACCGCCTGCAGGCGGTCCTTGATCATGTCGAGGGTGCGGCAGAAGTTCGCACCGGTGCGGTCCATCTTGTTGATGACGCACATACGCGGCACGCGGTACTTGTTGGCCTGGCGCCACACGGTCTCGGTCTGCGGCTCGACGCCTGCCACTGAGTCGAACACGGCAACTGCGCCGTCGAGGACGCGCAATGAGCGCTCCACTTCGATGGTGAAGTCCACGTGGCCCGGGGTGTCGATGATGTTGATGCGATGGTCGCGCCAGAACGCGGTCGTCGCGGCCGAGGTGATGGTGATGCCGCGCTCTTGTTCCTGGACCATGTGGTCCATGACCGCGCCACCCTCGTGCACTTCACCGATCTTGTAGGTCTTGCCCGTGTAGTAGAGCACGCGCTCGGTGGTGGTCGTCTTGCCCGCATCGATGTGGGCCATGATGCCGATGTTGCGATAACGCTCTAGTGGGTACTCACGGGTTGCCATGTGGGGGTGTCTTTCCTGATCTCGTGGCTACTACCAGCGGTAGTGAGCAAAGGCCTTGTTCGACTCGGCCATCTTCTGCATGTCGTCACGCTTCTTCATCGAGGCTCCGAGACCGTTCGAGGCGTCGAGGATCTCGTTTGCGAGACACTCGGCCATGGTCTTTTCGCGTCGATCGCGGGCGTTCTCCACGATCCAACGAATCGCGAGCGTCGTCGCACGGCGAGGGCGAACCTCGACCGGCACCTGATAGGTGGCGCCACCGACGCGGCGGCTGCGCACCTCGAGTGGCGGCTTCACGTTGTCGACTGCGCGCTTCACGGTGGTGAGACCCTCTGAACCGGTCTTCGTCTCCACCATCTTCATCGCGTCGTAGACGATCGTCTCTGCGGTGCTCTTCTTGCCGTGCAGCATCACCTTGTTCACGATCTGGGTGACGAGCAGTGAGCGGTACACGGGGTCCGGCGACATTTCGCGACGGGTGGCGGGTCCTTTGCGTGACATGAGGTGCTTCCCTACTTCTTCTTGGCGCCGTAACGGCTGCGAGCTTGCTTGCGATCCTTCACACCCGCGGCATCGAGTGCGCCACGAATGATCTTGTAACGAACGCCCGGCAGGTCGCGCACGCGTCCACCGCGCACCAACACGATCGAGTGTTCCTGCAGGTTGTGTCCTTCACCAGGGATGTAGGCCGTGACTTCGACACCAGAGGTGAGGCGAACACGCGCGACCTTGCGCAACGCGGAGTTCGGCTTCTTCGGGGTCGTGGTGAACACGCGCGTGCACACACCGCGACGCTGCGGCGAGCCCTTGAGGGCCGGCGTCTTGGTCTTCGACGACTTGGTGCTGCGACCTTGTCGAATCAACTGTTGAATTGTGGGCACGCGGTTACCTTTGCTGTTGCTTTCGTACTGGTGACATCACGAGAGCCGAACCAGTCGACTCACGGGACAACGGAGAGGAAATGCTACGGCTGGCAGTCGCCGAACGGCAACCTGCCAGCCCGTAACCAAGCGGTTTCTAGAGCCCGCGAATCCCCTCTATTGAGCGACTTCCGAGCCCCCGTCGGTCGCATCGGACACGTACGTTCCGTGCAGACCAGCCAGGAACGCGGCGGGGTCTTCCTCGTCGTCGCTCGAGTAGTAGGCCATCGGCACGTAGTCCGGAGCCGAGACATCGAACGCGTTGTAGCGGTCCATGCCCGAGCCTGCCGGGATCAGCTTGCCGATGATGATGTTCTCCTTGAGGCCGACCAGGTTGTCTCCCCTGCCGTCGATTGCGGCTTCGGTGAGGACGCGGGTCGTCTCCTGGAACGAGGCTGCCGACAGCCACGACTCGGTGGCGAGCGAGGCCTTGGTGATGCCCATCAACTCCGGGCGACCTTCGGCGGGGCGCTTGCCCTGCTCGACCATCGAACGGTTGGTGTCACGGAACACCTTGGCATCGGCACGCTCACCCGGGAGGAACTGGGTGTCGCCCGGCTCCTGCACGCCGACTCGGCGCGTCATCTGACGCACGATGAGTTCGATGTGCTTGTCGTGGATCGACACACCCTGGTCGCGATACACCTTCTGCACCTCTTCGACGAGGTACACCTGGGTTTCGCGCGGTCCCTTGATCTCCATCAATTCCTTCGGATCGAGTGGACCCTCGGTGATGCGATCTCCTGCCGTGATGTTCTGACCATCGGTGACGATCGGACGGCTGCCGGTCGGCAACATCGTCTCGTGCTCGACACCCTGGTCGTCGATGACGTGGATCGGAATGCCCTTGCCCTCGTCCTCGAGGATGCGCACGACGCCCGTTGCACGAGCGAGACGAGCCGAACCTCGTGGGTTGCGAGCCTCGAACAATTCCACGACGCGTGGCAAACCACCTGCGATGTCCTTACCTGCAACACCACCGGTGTGGAAGGTACGCATCGTGAGCTGGGTTCCCGGCTCACCGATGGACTGCGCCGCGATCACGCCGACGGCCTCACCCAACTCGATCGAGCTACCGGTGGCGAGCGAACGTCCGTAGCACAGCGCGCACACGCCGACTTCGGCGTCGCACGTGAGCACCGAGCGCACGCGCACGCGGTTGACCTTGGTGTCGTCACGCAGCGTGTCGACTTCGGCGTCACCGAGGATCGTGTTCTTGGCGAGCACGGTGCCGTCGGCGAGTTCGACGTCGTTCAGCAATGCACGGCCGAACAACTTGGTCTCGAGGTATGCCTTGGTGTTGGCGGTGTCGGGCTGGACGTTTTCGACCCAGATTCCGAGCGTGGTGCCGCAGTCGTCTTCACGAACGATCAACTCCTGGGCGACGTCGTGCAGACGACGGGTCAAGTAACCCGAGTCGGCGGTACGCAGCGCGGTGTCGACGAGACCCTTGCGAGTACCCGGCGTCTGAATGAAGTACTCGAGTGACTCGAGGCCTTCACGGAAGTTGCTCTTGATCGGACGAGGAATCATGTCACCGCGAGGGTTGGCCACGAGTCCGCGCATACCGGCGATCTGACGCATCTGCGTGATGTTTCCGCGGGCTCCCGAGGAGATCATCATGTCGATGGGGTTCAGTTCCTGAGCCTTGAACTCCTCGGCCATCGCCTTCTGCACCTCGGCGGTCGCCTCGGTCCAGATGCGCACTTCCTGCTGACGGCGCTCGCCGTCGGTGATGATGCCGCGGCGGTACTGACCCTCGACCTTTTCCGCATCCTTCTCGTGACGATCGAGGATGGCGCGCTTGTCCTTCGGGGTCTTCACGTCGTCGACCGACACCGTGAGGCCCGACTGCGTCGCGAAGCGGTAGCAGAGGTCCTTGATGGCATCGAGTGCGTTGGCGATCTCGGCCTTGGTGAAGTTGTCGCTCAGACGCTCCACGATCACGCCGAACTCGCGCTTCTTCAGCGACTCGGTGATGTGACCGAAGCGCTCGACGAAGCCTGCGGGCAGGCACTCTTCGAACATCAGTCGACCGGCGGTCGTCGAGGTGTACTTGGTCGTACCGTCGGCGCCACGCTCGGCGAACTTGATCGTCGCGTGCAGGTCGATTTCCTTGTCCTCGAGTGC
>JACCDL010745727.1_pt1 | contig 28071 bp, 31 predicted proteins | sample 7441931 | NCBI WGS metagenome assembly JACCDL01 (sample SAMN15323437, study PRJNA562643) | freshwater metagenome | isolation source: river surface water | place: USA:Blue River Watershed | collected 2017-08-16 | reverse complement strand
GTTGGCTTTATGTCGCGGTATTGAAGTGGGTCACATTTTCCAATTACGTACTAAATATGCACAAGCGATGAACGCGACTTACCTTGATGAGCAAGGCCAAACTCAAGTGATGGAAATGGGTTGTTACGGCATTGGCGTTTCACGCATTGTGGGCGCTGCGATTGAACAAGGTAATGATGAACGCGGCATTATTTTCCCAACCAGTCTTGCACCTTTCCAAGTGGCAATTGCGCCAATTGGCATGGATAAGAGTGATGCGGTTAAAGAGGCTGCAACTAAGCTTTATGAAGAGCTATTAGCCGCTGGCGTGGATGTGATGTTGGATGACCGTGGCGAGCGTCCAGGCGTGATGTTTGCTGAGATGGAGTTGATTGGTATTCCACATCGCATTGTCATTGGTGATCGTGGTTTGAAAGAAAACCAAGTGGAGTATCAAGCACGTACTTCAACAGAAGCACAATCTGTTGCTTTGAACGAGATTGCTAGTTTCATCTTGAAAGCGTTGGCGAGTTAGGCCATAAAATTTAGGCCTTAAGATTTTAAGCATGACGCACTGGTGCATTCCTGTTTATGCCATTTTGCTTCTCAGCAATTTGGTATTTGCAGGCAATCAGCGTGAAGCGCCATTATCAAACAGTGTCCAAGCACAGATGCAGCAAAGCATTAGTGATCAGCCCATACAGCAATCCGTTTTCTCTCAAGATGTGCAAGCCCAGACATGGCTGCAGCACATGTCTCAACGTTTAAAATCCCGTATTCCTGATGCTGAAAGTCGTGAAGACTTTTTGCGAACTGTGCACTATGAAGCCAGTCGCGCTGGTTTAGAGCCTGAGTTGGTGTTGGGTTTAATACAAGTGGAGAGTGGATTTAAGAAATATGCCGTTTCTTCCGCTGGTGCGCGAGGGTATATGCAGATGATGCCATTTTGGACTAAGAGCATTGGCGTACCTGAACATGATTTATTCCATCTGCGTTTAAATTTACGTTATGGCTGTACCATTTTGAGACATTATTTAGATGTAGAACATGGTGATTTATATCGTGCGCTAGGACGATATAACGGTAGTCTTGGTCAGTCGCAATATCCTCAATCTGTGCTTAATGCATGGCATAAAAACTGGAGTTTTTCAAAAAATCAGCATAATTTAAAATATTAAATTTAACAATTTCAACCACTTAATAATTTACTATTACAAAAAGTTTACATATCCTTATTTTTTGTACTAGTATTTTGTTCAGCGGTTTTGTAATTGCAGGGTCGCTTCAGGTCTTACATGGCCTTGTACAAGTCGCTGTAGCTGTTCTATTAGAAACTTTGTTCTAAAACTTAGAAAAAATAGAAGTACAACTAGAGGAGATAAGTATGTCAAAAACAACTGCATTGTCTGTCAGTATTGCTGTCCTTGGTGGTCTCTGGGCTTACTTAGCATTAGGCACTTTATCCAACGCTGTTCAGGTCTGGATAGGGTTTATTGCTTGGGGCGCTTTTTTCAATAATGGTGGTTGTGATACTGCATTCAAAAAAACGATTGCTGGCATGATTTATGGTGCCATTATCGCGGGTATTGCACTTCAATTAGTCAGCACTAACCCAGTCGGTCTGCCAGCAGAAGTTGCTGCTGCAGTTTATATCGGCGTTACAGTGTTTTTCTTGGTCATTGTTTCTGGTGTTAACTTGCTTTCAGCCGTACCAGCAAATGTATATGGTTATGCTGCAACAGCAGGTTTGGCATTAACAACAAACAATATGGCTGTAACGGCAAGTGATTTAACTAATCCTGTTGTTATTGTTGCTATCTCAACTGTACTTGGTGCTATTTTTGGCTTGGTTTCATCTAAAGTCGCTACAGCGATTGGTAATTAATCGTTTCATTAGCCCATAAAAAAACCGCCTTCGGGCGGTTTTTTGTTTGAACGATTAGCTAATGACTATCTCGCCATGTCTGAGATTTTAAATCCATAGAATGTGCCAAACTCGCCTTCGGTTTCGTTATACACAAAGAACAATCCACTAGAATAACCTAAGCCTGCAATATGATTTTGTGAGCGAAGTTTTAAATGACTAGGTAAAGCACTTTTAGCGACAAACTGACCTTTAATATCAAATACTAAAACTGCTTTGTGGTCGATATCTAAAATCGCTAATTCCTCACCTTTCACCCCTGTGTAAGCAACATGGTAGTCAGCGATTTCATCAAACTGCACATTTGCAGCTTTTAGATCGAGTTTAATTTCTTCGATTTTTTCATCTTTGTTTAATTCAATGACCCATACCAAATTGCTACGGCCTTGTTTTGCAAAATAGCGCTTTTTTTCGTGGTCGTAAGTTGGGATGGTAGAAGCATCGCCAAATGCTGAATGGAAGCCGAAAACGTCTCTAGAGGTATCTTTTAGATTGCCCTTTTCATCTAAATCTAAAGCAAAAATACCAGTGTTTGGGGAGAAGCCAGCATTGCTTGAGATGTTGTAAGTGATGGTCTCTAATTGTTTGCTATCTTGATTAAAGTAAATAGAGCGATTGTCGTAACCAGGCTTAGCCGAATGAATGTACTTGCCTTCCGCGTCGTAAACATGAATCTCAGATTTTGAAACAGGGGCTTCCATATCTCCGGGCATCGGAGCTAAACCGCCATCTGCAACATAATAACGGTCATGGATAGGGATGTAAGCAATGGACATTGGCTTAGATGTTGGTTTTTTTGCCATGGCAATTTTAATTGCAGTACTCGCCTCCGGTATAACAGCGGCGTGAGTATTAAGCGCAAAACTAAAGCCAAAAGTGCTCAGTAAAATAATAGATAAAATTTTCATAATGTTCATCTCGTTCAATAGTGCATTCTAAAGGATAGGCATTTTAAATGCTGATGAGTTCAAAATTAACGGTCACGTTCGATCAGCATGGCATCACCATAGCTAAAGAAGCGATACTTTTGAGCAATGGCATGTTGGTAAGCCTGTTGAATATGCTCTAAGCCAGCAAATGCAGACACTAGCATCAGCAAGGTGCTTTTCGGCAAATGAAAATTAGTGAGTATTCTTTCAACTACTTTAAATTCGTACCCAGGCGTAACGAAAATATCGGTTTCACCAGAGCCAGCCATCAGTTCGCCTGACCTAGCGGCACTCTCCAACGCACGCATTGAAGTCGTTCCAATCGCGGTGACTTTTTTACCTTGGGCTTGTGTTGCCTTAATCAGAGCTACGGTCTCTTCTGGCACAGAATAAAGCTCGCTGTGCATTTTATGCTCGCTAATATTATCAACACGCACAGGCTGAAATGTACCTGCACCTACATGAAGCGTGACGTAAGCGATGTTCACGCCATGAACTTTTAAGCGCTCCAACATTGCCTCATCAAAATGCAAGCCGGCCGTTGGTGCTGCAACTGCACCTGGCTGTTCAGCGTAAACTGTTTGATAACGTTCATCATCATGCGCATCTGCATCGTGTTCAATATAAGGTGGCAATGGCAGACTGCCGTATTGATCGAGTAAATCGAGTAAATCTCGATTACTTAAAATCTTAATTAAGAATAAATCGTCTTGCCGTTCAATCACTTCAGCTTCAAATGCATCAGCAAATAAAAGCTTGTTGCCCGGCTTAGGTGAACGTGATGATTTAATATGTGCAAGCGCATGTTGCGGATCAATCACACGTTCAATCAGCGCTTCAATCTGCCCACCTGTGGCTTTGCTGCCAGCTAAACGCGCCTTAATAACTTTGGTATTGTTGAAAACTAACAAATCCCCTGGTGCAATAAATTCAGGCAAATCAATGAACTTTTCATCAGCTAATTTTCCAGTTTTGCCGTCTAGCCTTAATAAGCGACTTGCGGATCTTTCTTTAGCAGGAAATTGTGCAATTAAGTCATCAGGTAAATAAAAATCAAAATCAGTGGTTCGCATAATCATCAGTGTTTGTTATAATCTTGGACTTCGCTGCCGGGGTGGCGGAATTGGTAGACGCACTGGACTCAAAATCCAGCGAGGGCAACTTCATGGGGGTTCGATTCCCCCCCCCGGCACCAAGTAAATTAACAGCTTACCAATTGGTAGGCTTTTTTTACGTCTAAAAATTCTTGCGGCACATCACTCAGCACTCAATTTCACATTTTACCTGAATATCTGGGTGGGGAATTGCTTAAGGACTTGAGATTGGAAATGTCGCAGATCGCGACATTTTGAGATAGTGGATTTTAACTAATTAAGGTCAAGGTGAATTTTTAATCTCTTTACCATCAATATACGTACTTTTATATTTGATAGTGCCGTCTTTATTCCAAGCTGTTTCTTGACCTACTTTTTTGCCATCTACAAAGTTAGCTTGAGCACGCATTTGGCCATTTTCATAGTATTGAGTAAATGAGCCATGTTCTTGCCCATCTTTGTAATTAGCTTCCAACTTTAATTGGCCATTTTCATACCATTGTTTCCAAACACCATGTTCTTTGTCGTCAACATAGTTTGTTTGAATATATAAACCACCACTGGCATACCAGAAGGTTTCCAAGCCCTGCTTTTTACCTTTAATGACATTAACTTCATATTTGGGTTTGCCATCAGCATAAAACTCTTTTTGAGGGCCAGTGAAGTTTGGGTTAAAAATAGTTTGTGCGTTTAAACTAAAACTGAAAAAGGTAAAAATTAAACCAGTAAGTATCGGGATAAATATTTTCATCTTAATAGTAGATATGATTTTATAGAATCGGTGTTGCTAATAATGCTAACTACAACAAATTTAGGTGACGACTAAGAAACAAATAAATGGGTATTAACCACTTGAACAGCAATGAGTGCGCTGATTAAAAAACTAAAGCCTAGGATAAAACCGTAAGAAACTAACTTTTGAACTGCTTCCATGATGTCTCTTTTCTATTAGTGTTGGTTGAAATACTTTTCAGCATACTTAGAATACATCCTATCGTGATTTCAAGCGTATCGTTATTCATGAAAAACAACTAAGGCTATTCATTAATGAATTAACTTTAGATTAACAATATTTGGTATTGAATAGGTATCAGATAACATTAAGTAAAATCAGGGATTGATGAAGTACTCAATTCATTTATTTTTGATGATGTTAACTTTCTCAATTTTTAACTCTCTAGTAATAGTCCTGACTTCAAGTGTTTTATTATTTTTTATGAAACGAAACGAACAGCCATCTAATTCCATCGAAATACAATCTACAACTTCTGACATTCCTTGCTCATATAGTTCTTGTGCATAGAGGCTGCTGCGAGTAATTTTTAGATTACTCAGCGGTTTCCATCCGTCATTGATTAAAACTTTTCTGCCGTCTTTGTAAAACATTTCTTGATCAATGTTGGGCAATATCGTCTCTGCATTTGCATGCATCATGATGAGTAACCCAAATAAGAATGAGCTTGCTTTAATAATCATCTTTAAATTTGCGTGTGATTAGCCACGCTTGAAAGTTTGACTTCTGCAATACCCAGGCGTGGAACAGTAAGTGCGGCAAGACCAATAAAAATGATACGAATCATCTCTACTTCAAGGGTTTTATTTTCAGCCATTAGCCAGGTAAATATTCCTAAAATAATCACTGCGATTGTTGGAAATATTAGTGCGTTCAAGTAAGCCCGCTTGGTAAATTTACGTAAGAAAAAATGACTTCTGATTAAGTGTCGTGCGCTGTGCATGCCGCAAAAATAAATACTAAACGCTAATATGGGCTGGAGTAATAAAAATAGAGCGCAAACACTGAATGTTTCCAGTTTGGTTCGTATGCCTATATTTTTATTAAATAACATAACGGTAAGGTAAAGTCCTCCTGGGACAGTAATAAATTTTGAAGCCTCTACCAAATAAGTTGAAGTTTTGATGTCAATAATCATGGCGTATAAATCAATTAATTCATGACTAAACAACAGGCTTGGTAGCGTGATGATTAAGGCGCCATAGCTTAATTTTAAGGCTTTAAAATCTATTAAATTTAGATCATCAGAGAAATGAAGGGCAGATAATAATAAAAAACAGACAAAGAAAATATTGGGCGCGATTAGCCATATCGAAATTACAAGCAATGCTGCTATCACATAGCTGCCAATGAATTTTAACCAATGCTTTAATTGCTTTAGATCAAATGTCTGAATGGCAAATAAAACGTCAAGTGAGCCATGTGGGACTCCAAGCAGGACTACAAATATTAAGGCTAAAAGCAATAGTTGAAAGTTAGCATTCAGATCTAAACCATATCCAAATAATAAAGCGAAGCTGCTTATTAGAATAAATAGGTTGCTTTGAAATTTCATTAATTTTTTCATCAGATTAATCTAATACGATGTCGAATTTTTTGAAATAAAAAGTGCGGTAGGGCTTTAATAAAAGGGGCTGGGGGAAGCGCAAAGATAATCTGCAGACTTTCATTGAATGATGCTTTATCTGACATAAATTTAACAACACTTTTTAACTCACACTTTTTAAATAAGTGTTCAAAAAGTGATGCGGCCTTAGTTGGATTTTTTTTGATAACATTTAATAAAAGCCCATCCATGAAAGATTGAAGCCATCGATCATTAGGCATTGAGCAAAGTGTATTGTTAGAGGCAATAGATTCTGCACAACTTTTTGCCCAGGACTGAATTCTTTGGAATGCATAACCTGAACTTGGCCTAGCGGCGCCAGCAAATAGGCCTGCAAATAAATAGCTGAAGTCTTTACTTTTCATTGCTAATTTATTTCCCATTGGGAGTGCGCCATGTTCAATTCTTAGAACATCATATTGGCTCTCATCTATATTTTTATGGATGGATTTTTTTAATCTTGTGATCAGTTGATGCTTAGTAAGCATTTTTTCAGAAAAAACGGTGTACTCAATCAAAGCTCTGTTTTGTTCAGTTGGCAAAATGTAGATAAATGCTAGTCCCTCTTCAAAGGTTTCATCAAAGTCCATTAAGACCATTTGCTCGGGTGAAAAACAATTTGATTGAGTTTGAATTTCATAGCCAACAAAAGATTGCCAAAGCAAGGAATCATGATCGCCGATTTTTTTAGGGGGCCTGGTATCCACAACGAGTTTTGAAGTTAGCTCGAGATTGCTGGTTTTTATCTGCCAGCCATGTTCAGTTTTGATCGGATCTGATTGTACTTCTTGGCCAAGCTTTAATAGAATATTGCTGTTTGATTGGATATTTGTTAATGCGTCTTCGTAAAAATCGAGACTGTTCAACATAAGGTATGCGTTTTGACTGCAGTCATATTCATTAGAGTACTTATTATTTACTACTTTAAATGCTGACCATTGATGATCTGAGAGTGATTTATATTCAGGATTTTCAATATCCCAAAAACACCAAGTTCTATCGTTACTATAGTTTTTTCTTTGTTCAAGAATTAAAACTTTCGGCGAGGCTTCACCAAGCGCAGATAGCCTGTTTGCAAGACTTAATCCAGCACATCCTCCACCTATAATTATTAAGTCAAGATCGCTATACATGAGAATGGGCGATCTCTTTGATTGAATGGTGAAGTTTTGAATTGTGTGGTTTTACAGAAAAGTAAAAAAGAGGATCAACTAAAGACCGCATCAAGATTTTAATGGTTAGCCAAGCTTTCATTTTTTTAGACACAACAGATCTAAATAACCAGCTTGCATAGTTCTTCTTGACGAGATTAGTGCCGATTTGTCGGTACAAGCCTGAAGCAATTGCAATGCCTAAACGTGCTCGTATTGGCAGAAAACATAATCCTTGATATCCGCTTTGATAGTATTGATCAGCGGTATTTAACATCTTGGCTAAAGCTTTTCTTATTTTATCTTGCGTTATCTTATCAGGGCTTATTAGCAAACCTGGTTCAATATTTCCGATAAATGAAGCTGGCAGATATCTTCTATCCATCAGTGCGTCTTCAGTTGTATCCCTGCAAATATTAGTAATTTGCATCGCCATCCCCAAATCTATGGCATGGGAGAAAGCGCGAGGGTCTTTAACATCTAAAATCTTACTCATCATCAGACCAACCGTTCCGGCTACTTGGTATGCATATACCATCAGCGCTTCTTCATCTTTAATTCTTACAAGGTTTGAGTCAGACATGACGCCATGGATGAGCGAAATAGGGATGTTGATGTCTATATTGGATTCGGTAAATAGAGCGATTGCATCACTAATGACGGGCTGATTTGAAATGCCTAAGGTGATCTCTTCGATAATTTGTTTGAGCATTTTGTCCGCTAAAGCGCTATCTACATTTTCATCGCCCACATCATCTATGTATCGACAAAATCGATATAACCTGACAGCTTTTGTAGCATGTTCTTTTTTGAGTAGAAACTTTGCCCAAAAAAAGGTTTTTCCCTTATTAGACAAAATAAGGTTGGACTCTTTGATATACGCCTCATTAGAAATTTTAGTTTTACTCATTTGAATTCTGATGCGTGAGGAATCAGTTGATCGATTACCTTTGCTGAACACAATACTCCAGGTAAACCTGCACCTGGGTGTGTTCCAGCACCAGTGAGATATAAGTTTTGAATGCCTTCAGCTTTGTTATGAAATCTGAACCATGCTGACTGTCTAAATAGAGGAGCAATTGAGAACCCTGCACCATGCGTACTTAGGTAGTCCGTCTTAAAATCACTTGGAGTCATAAAAAAGTCGCTAGTAATATGCTTTTTTAAATCAGGCAAAATGGTTTGATCTAGCGCTGCAATTATTTTGTCTTTTAATATATTGCCTTCTGTGGACCAATCAATTTCTGCTTTTAAATTAGGTACCGGGCAGAGTACATAAAAGCTATCACAGCCTTTGGGGGCAAAACTCTCGTCAGTTGCTGTTGGCCTGTGTATGTAAAGTGAAAAGTCATCTGACAGTATTTTTTTATCAAATATATTACTCAATAATTCCTTGTAGGTTTTACCCAGCCAAATTGTATGGTGAACAACGCTTGGATATTGCTTGGTTGTTCCAAAGTAGAGCACGAATAAACCCATTGAGTAGTGAGCTAACTTAAGCTTGAGCTTTGAAGAAAGCGCCACCTTATCTTGATCAATCATATTTTGATGAAGATAAGTTGCATCTGCGTTTGAGACAATTAAGTCGGCATCTATTTGACTGCCATCTTCTAAAATCACACCTGATACTTTTCCATCATTAACCACTAATTTCTTTACTGTGGTGTTTAAAATAATTTCGATATTATTTCTTTCCATTAGACTTTTAAGAGCGCCGACAATCGCACCTGTGCCACCCATCGCAAAAAACACGCCGTAGGCTCGCTCTAAATAATGGATGAGGCCATATATGCTTGTTGTTGAAAAAGGATTTCCTCCAACAAGTAATGGTTGGATTGAAAAAGCTTGACGTAATTTTGGATTAATAAGATGTCTGGATACCATTCCCCATACCGACTCATAACTTCTTAAGACAATCAGCTTTGGAATTAGGGTAATCATTAAAAAAAACTGATGAAATGGGATTGCAGAAAGTTTTGTGAAGGCAATATCAAAAATATTTTTGGAATGATTAAGCAGTCTTAAATATCCTGCTTTATCTCTAGGCTCGAACTTATCAATTTCCGAAAGCGTGTCTTCTAGAGAGCCGCCGTAATCAAAAGTGGTTTTGTCTGAAAAATAAAAACGATACCAAGGCGTAAGAGGAACTAAATTAATATGGTCTGAAAGTTTTTCTTGATAGAGTGAAAACAGTTCTTCAAGTAAAAAAGGCGCCGTGATTACGGTGGGGCCAGCATCATGTTTAAATCCATTGCGAGTAAAAACTTGTGCTCTACCTCCAAGCATTGAACATTTATCAATGATTTTTACTTTATAGCCTTTTGCCCGAAGTCTAAGGGCTGATGCAATGCCACCAAATCCGGATCCAACGACAATCGCTTGTCTAGTGCTTACTTTCATTTTTGATTTGTCCTTGAAGCTGATGAGCAAGTTTTATGAGAAGGTCCCCTAAAGAGTGAGGGAGCTTTTCTGCTAATCTGACTGCTTCGGACAAAGATTGTTCAGCGAGTTCGATTGCTTCATTCACTGGACTTGTTGATCCAGCATCTGATAGAACAAAAACTATATTCAGTGATTTTGAAGATCCATTTTCTGGAGCATCTTTTTCGATATCATTTAAATCATCAGCAACTTGATAGCCAACAGCAAAACAACCAGCAGCATTTTTTGCTAAGTTTAGGTATTCATCTTTTTCAGCCAAGATTAAGGCTAGCTCAATCGGCAGGCCAAGTAATGCCCCAGATTTAGCTTTTGCAATTCTGGAGTAAGATTCAACAGAATTAATAGGTTTGTTTTTGTATTCAATATCGTCGCATTGGCCTTTAATAACTGAAACTGTTCTCTCGTTAATTGTCTTAATCAACTTAGGCAAAAGTTTGGGTTGGCTGATATTGCTAAGGACACCGTATGCAGTTGAGAGCAATAAATCCCCTGCGCATATTGCGATGTTAATTCCAAATTTCTTCCATACGGTTTCTACACCGCGGCGCGTTTCATCCATGTCTTGAATATCGTCATGAATAAGAGAGGCGTTGTGAAGTAATTCAGAGACTGCTGAGATAATCAGCATGTCATTGTATTTAATACCAAGTTCAAGGCATGCGGATATACAGAGCTTCGCTCTTACCTTGTGTCCTGGAGTTGCTAAGTGATATTTGGCTGCATATTCAGCCGAATTGATTTTATTGGATATTGCATCTTGCGATGATGATAGGTGCTGTATGACCAATTCATCAACTTGATTTAAGAGTTCATGATGCGAAATTTCTGACGCTAAAAACTCATTTGGTAAGTTAACTAATGCTTGAGCTGACATTTTTCAACCTCAATAAATACGGGTACATCTTTAATTGAATAGGTCTCAATTAATCAAGACGTACCCGCATGGATAACAGTTAATTAACGATTGTTACTTTTTCTCGCTTTCAGAAACAGCAACTGACCAGATAATTACACCGAATGCAATCTTGTTTAAAACGTCAGCAAGGTTGTAAACAATGTTTAAAGCCTTCATGCTATCAGCAGGATCTGAGCCAGTTAGGTAGCCGAAATAATATCCAAGTGGATAAATTGCCCAGCCAATAGTCACAATCCAACGCATTAAACTAAATGCTGATTGAACATTTTTTGGAGCTTGAGCAGCATTGATTTTGCTTGCTTCGCCAGCAAAAATTTCCCAAAGGATATAGAACCAACCCACCATGCCGATAATGAATGCTGGCATTACAGATAGGTAACCAGCTTCACCTGCGTAGCCGCCAACAAGCATCACTAAAGTACCAATCATTAAGCGCCAAAATACGCCAACTGGCACTTTTGCAATTGCAGCTAAGATTAAGTAAAACTCAATCATCAGCAACGGTACTGTAATCAGCCAATCGATATAGCGATAAACAGTTGGTGTTGAGCCAGTTGCAACCCAAACATCGCGCATGTAGAAATAATGAACAGCAGCGATTAGAGTAACAAGGCCTGAAACAGTAAGTGAAGTTTTCCATTTTCCTGCAACACGGTCACGCTCAAGGAAAAAGAAAGCAGTTGAAGCAACAAGTGCCATTGAAATTAACCAGAATGAAATACCTACGAAGTCACTAGATTGAAGAACAGCGCCGTGTTCAGCAAATGCTGGTGCTGAAAAACCTAAAAGTGACGCCACTCCCAACCACATACTTTTACTTGAAATTTTTAAATCTTTAATCATTTAATTCTCCTAAAGAATAATCTTGGTGTAGTTACATCTTTTTAACACTTTTTACAGCATGTTTACATTACTCCAATTAAGGGAATTAACAACCTTAATATAAATATGGATTTATTATCATTATTATTCAATGTGTTAATTTAATTAAATGGCTAGTGATTGATTGTTTTTTTAAATAGTTTGAAGTATTTTTGTGGGTGAGAATTGATCCTGAATATCAATTTTTATTGATGAGCTTAAGGATTCTGTAAGCTTTAAATGGCTATAAATCGATTTTTTAAAGGTGAGAAATAAGCGGGGCATTTTTTGGTGCCCCGGATCTTATTTCTTTTTTGATTGCTTGCTGAGAAGCTCTTCAATATTTTGATCGTGCTCTTGAGATTTAATGATTAGATCGGACAGGAGTGCAGACATCGCACTATCTTTTTCAGCTAATTCTGTCTGATGGGCTTTGATTAACTTGATTGATTCGTTAAGTGCTTTTGCTGAGTTTGTTGAATCTTCGAGTTCTTGTTTCATTTGATACGTGCTGAATGCTAGCGCTGATGTGGCGACTAACAAAATTACATTTATGATTAAACTGATTTTATTTTCCATGCTTTTCCTTCACTGAGTTTTTTGATATGACAATATTGTTATTCTTCTAAAAGGCTTCTTAACATCCACGCTGTTTTTTCGTGAATATCTAATCGCTGCGTTAAAAGATCTGCGGTTGGTTGGTCATTTGCATCACCAGCTAAATTAAAAATGGCTCTCGCCGTTCTTGCAACAGCTTCATGACCTTTAACTAATGTTTTAATCATCTCGGTTGCTTTGGGTAGACTTGCAGGGACATCTGGTAAAGAGGTTAGTTTAGAAAACTGTTGGTATGAGCCTGGTGCAAAGTGCCCTAGAGATCTAATTCTTTCAGCAATTGGATCTACCGCATTCCATAACTCTGTGTATTGAGTCATGAACATGACATGCAATGTATTAAACATTGGTCCTGTGACATTCCAATGGAAGTTATGTGTCGTTAAATAAAGTGTGTAAGTGTCTGCAAGCAGGCTAGAAAGACCATCCGCAATAGCCTGACGGTCTTTTTCGTTAATGCCAATATCTATTTTGTTCAGTGTGCTTGATTGGGTGGACATAATAAGCTCCTTTAAGAGTTTGAGTGTTGATGGAATTGGCTTCTATCTGCCAATCACTTCATTCATCAAGTAATTGAGAATAAAGTTTCCTTTAATGTGTAATCTTTGTTTATGCATAACAATACTCCTTATCTGTCGCTTTATTATTTCTAGTGATGACTTTGTTGTAAGCCTTGTGTAACAAATAAAACCATACGCCATTAATCATAGGCTCGATAATGGCATCAATCGCTGCTAAACCCATACTTGCTCCGGTAATGACTTTGATACATATCATCGCGATGATGATATGACCTAATGTATAAACCACTGCAAGTGAGGCGCTGTTGCCAGTTGCGAATTTACAAACAATATTAAATATTCCTTCTTTGATTTCTGACATTTTGGTTCTCCAATAAATGTGTCTAGTTGGTATTATGGAAAACTAATGATCATTAATCTAATTGTATATTTTTAATAGATTGATAAGTTTTACAAATGGCTTATTAAAATGCATCTGGTTTATGAAGTTAATGAAAACACGTAGTCATCATTCATGAACATCAATAGGATGACTTTTAAAGTTGAGCGTAGTATATGTACTTAACAAACAAGCAATTTTGCTTGCATCAGTTAAACCAAATTTAGGAGAAATATTATGTGGACAAAACCAGCTGCTACTGAAATGCGTTTCGGTTTTGAAGTAACAATGTACGTAATGAACAAATAATCATTATTGATTATTTTGAAAAAGGGAGTGTGATGCTCCCTTTTTTTATTGGATTCTGAAAGGGTAGCAATAATGAATAAATCAATCGTTATTTTTGTTGTAGTAATTTCGTTTGTTCTTGGCGGTTTAGCCCAACACTATATGAATGGCTATGAAGGTCGCGAGCAAAGAATTGAAGTTTTGGACACTGAAGCGCATAACAAAAACATGAACGCATGCGTTGCTAAAGCTTTAGAAAAGCATCCTGGTGCTTTAATGGAAGTTGAGCTTGAAAAAGAAGATGGCCGTTGGGTTTTTGATATTGATGTCCAAGGTAAAGACGGTAAAGCTTGGGATGTTGAATGCGATATTAATTCAGCAGAGATTGTTGAAGATAGTATTGATAGGGATTAGTAAGTATGAGTAATTAAGGGAGATTCTTCTCCCTTTTTTTGATGTGCAATGATAAGTAAAGTTTATTAAAAACATTAAAACATACAATTGGATTAATTAACTTTGCCCTCGTAAGATGTTTCCTAAGGGTATAACTTAAGGATTAAGAAAATGAAAACTTGGGAAAAGATTTACGCATGGAAGCAATACATCACAAAATTTTTTAGTATTGAAACAAAAGTTTCAATCAGTAGGAAAACATTCGATACATGCAGAACACATGAAGAGCAAAACTGGTTAGGAATCGGTTAAATGTTTTGTTCTTGATGCCGATAAGAAGCTACTCTCCATTGCTTTTTATCTCCTTTTTAGAGCGCCTAGTGCGCTCTTTTTTATTCATATGTAGCATTAAATTTTTTTGTACCGTTATAATCATTGATCGCAGTATGTTTTTTTAATTTCAAATGATATTTAACCAAAACGGAAAAGAATTTAAATAATGGAAAAAATCTTAGAAACCTTAATGTTCAGAAGCCGTTGGATTTTGGCGCCGATGTACTTGGGTTTGGTGGGTGGCCTGGTCATGATGATGATTAAGTTTGTTCAAGAGTTCATTCATATTTTTAGTCATATTTTGATTTCTGAAGAAAAAGAAGTCGTTTTATCAATCCTAGGTTTGGTTGATATTACGCTGGTAGCTAACTTGTTAATCATGGTTATTTTTAGTGGTTACGAGAACTTCGTTTCAAAAATCGATGTTGCGGATCATGAGGACCGCCCTGGTTGGATGGGCAAGGTTGATTACTCAGGATTAAAGATCAAATTGATAGGGTCTATCGTTGCCATCTCAGCAATTGATTTGTTGAAAGCATTTATGCATCAATCGACTCCAAATATTGATCATTTAACTAATAGTCAAATGGGCTGGATGGTAGGTATTCACTTCACCCTCATTCTTTCTGGTGTATTGTTCGCGTTGATGGATAAATTAGCTGAGTCTACGCATCATTAAGTTGGCTTTGTAATAACTTGTAATAATTTTTAAAAACCTCCCCTTTTGGGTATATTTTTTAAATTAAATCTGCGTTTTAATAGATTTGTTAAAAATATAGCTAATTTTGGAGGTTTTTTGAATTCTGCTTGGCAAATCGATTTGATTGATTACGTGAAGTCGCTCGTTAAGGTTTCTAATCTTAGCTCGAATCAAAGTAAATCGTTTTTTGTCTCTAAGTTGAAAGAAGCTTCAATAGAAGGTACTAATTTAGTTGACGTTTGCGAGGATGCTGTTTGGGTGCTTGATATTTTGTCAGGTAATCGTAAAAGGATGGATGAGCGCTCTTTGCTACCATCTTCAGTTGTTGATAAAACGAATGTTTATATCCCAGAGTTTCTGAAGATAGATCGTTCTTAAGTTTTTTAAGCCTTGATTGAGTTTGAATTGAAGCCAGTTTTACTGGCTTTTTTATTTGGCGCGCCCGGCGGGATTCGAACCCACTACCCTCGGCTTCGGAAACCGATACTCTATCCAAATGAGCTACGGGCGCGTATGAGTGATAAAAAGCCGGTGGATTATAGCAAATGGGCTTTGCCTTGTCCGATTGCTAAGACAATATCCTTTTAAGACTGGGGTCTTATCAGTATAATTAGCACTACATTATTTTTACTATTTGTTTTTCTTTTTTAGAGAATGGATTGTCATGAGTGACCACAAATTCGATTTCCCAAAAACAACAGTTCGACAAGTTGTACTTGCTGTTTTAGGCGGCTTATTTGCACCCTTGTTGGTGATTGTAATGATTGTTAGATTATTGATGGGAATTGAAGCTTCACATATTCCTGATACTGACCCTAAAGCTGCAGCAGCTAAAGTTGAAGAGCGTATCGCTCCTGTTGCTAAGGTTGAGTTGGCAGCTCTGGAAACAGGCCCTCACGTTGATAAAAGCGGTGAGGAAGTTGTAAAAGGGGTGTGTTCAGCATGCCACGCTGTCGGCGCATTGGGCTCACCAAAAATTGGTGATAAAGCTTCATGGGCGCCACGTATTTCTCAAGGTTATGAAACTTTGGTAAAACATGCCATCGCGGGTATTCGTTCTATGCCTGCGCGTGGCGGTAACCCTGATTTAACTGATGGTGAAGTAGCTAATGCAGTTGCTTACATGGCGAATCAAGCGGGTGCAAATTTTAAAGCCCCTTAATTTTTTGTCGAATCATTTGATATCCATGGAAATGGCGATTATCAGCGAACAACGCTGTATCGCCATTTTTTTTAGCTAATGGCTACCTACGCAATTGGTGACCTTCAAGGTTGCTTCTTTTCTTTTAAAGACTTACTCAAAAAAATTCAATTTAATCCCGCACATGATCGGCTGTGGTTCGTGGGGGATTTGATTAATCGCGGCCCGGGCTCCTTGGATGTGATGCGCTGGATGTTGGAGCATCAGTCTTCTGTTGTGACTGTTTTAGGTAATCATGACCTGCATACTTTGGTGGTTGCTGAGGGATTCGTTTCAGCACATCGCAGTGACACTATTCAATCTTTGTTGGATGCGCCAGATGCCCCAGAATTGCTTGGCTGGTTACGCCAGCAGCCGTTGGTGCATTTTGAACATGGTTATTTGATGGTGCATGCGGGGTTGTTGCCAGAGTGGACTGTTGATCAAGCTTTAACATTGGCTGCTGAAGTGAATGTGGCTTTACAAGCACCTAATTATCGTGAATTTTTACAGCATATGTATGGCAACGATCCTAAGCGTTGGGATGATGGTTTAACTGGTTGGGATCGCTTGCGAGTGATTACAAATGCCATGACGCGTTTGCGCATTTGTTCTACCGAGGGCGAAATGGAATTTAAGTTTAAAGGTGAGCTTGAAAACATTCCAAATGGTTATCAGCCGTGGTTCGATTTAACTCAGCGAGCTTCAGTGAACACCCCAATTGTCTTTGGGCATTGGTCAGCACTGGGTTTGCAACATAAGAATAATGTTTATTCTTTAGATACAGGTTGCTTGTGGGGCGGTCATTTAAGTGCGATGCGATTAGAAGATAGGCAAATTTTTCAGGTGCCATGTCATCCTGATGATGCGCCACTGAAGCTGGATTTTAGTGATTAAAGATTAAATTTAAGATGCGCTGCAATGGCGCTTTTAATGTGTTGTGTTAATTCTCTGCGTTCGTATCCATTAGGGTTAATGCTTGGTAAAAAATACAGTTTAACTTCTGACTGATGTAAAGAGATGATCTGCCAGATTGACTCTATGAAGGTTGTTTCTCCAACAAAAGCCATGCGAACATTTGGACTGCCATCTTGGTTAGGGTAATGAATTGCGAGCGGCCAAACTTCGGCATTGGCGTTGATAGATGCTTGCATGAGGCTGGATTTAAAAGGCAATAACTCAGTGCCATCACTAGTTGTCCCTTCGGGGAAATAACATAAGCAATCTCCCTTACTAAGACTTTCTGTCGCTTGAATCGTAACTCTCTGCGCATCTTTCTTTTGTGCGCGTTCAATAAACATTGTATTGGCTTGTCTCGCCAGCCAGCCCAATATAGGCCAACGACCAACTTCTGATTTTGCAATAAATCGAACTGGATGGACGCTATTTAAGGCATATATATCCAGCCAGGAAATGTGATTGCCAACAAATATTGCATTGCTTAGTTTTTGATTGGGGGGGGAGCCCTCCACGGTCAGCTTGACGTTGAGGATGTTGAGTAGTTTTTCTGACCAGCGCTTTATGATTACATGGCGCTGATGTTGATTGAGGCGTTTTAATATCAACATACCCACTGATAGCCCGTACAGAATATGCATCACAATACGTGAGATGCGATAGGTTCGGACTATCGGGTGAGAGGCCTTCGACATTAACGTTGTTTAGTGACTAACGCGTGTATTGCCGTTACTTTCAATCAAGCGTACACGTTCACCTGGGGTGAATTTGTCTGTTGCTTCTTGAACAATTGCGATCAATGTACCGTTATCAAGTTTTACTGTGATTTCAATGCCATCTGCTCTAGTAACGCCTTCTTCGATTGCCGCCCCTGCGACAGCACCTGCAACAGCACCAATCACGGCAGCAATTGCTGAAACCTTATCATTTCCACCTACGGCACTTCCAGCAATACCGCCAACTGCAGCACCTGCAATTGTGCCTACTGGTGATTTAGTACCTTCTAGTTTTACTTGTCTGATGCCTTCGACGACGCCCATGCGAACAGTTTGAACTTTGCGTGCATCTTCTCTTGAATAAACGTCACCTGAATTAGAGGTGGCACATGCACCAAGTGTCGCTGCCATTGCAGTGACTAAAATTAATTTTGTGAATCTCATGATAAATTCCTCTTGGGTTAAATATCTAATGATTGATTGGCCATTGTTTCATCAACCAAAGCTTGGCTATAAATTTGTTCAATCTCGGCTTTGCTTGGCTTGTGATTTTGTCCGCCTCTACTACTTATTTTTATTGAGCCCATAACGGAAGCTAGTCTTCCACAAGTTGGCCAATCCCAGCCGCGTGAAATGCCGTAAAGCAATCCAGCGCGGTAAGCATCGCCACATCCAGTTGGATCTACCAACTCAAAAGCTTTAACGCACGGAATTTCATGGCGTTGACCGTCTGCATAAATATGTGAGCCATCACCACCTAAAGTCACAATCAGCGCTTTAACTTTAGTTGCGAGTACTTCCAAAGTTAAGCCGGTTTTTTCTTGTAGCATTTGCGCTTCATAATCATTGACTGCCATGTAATCAGCCATCGCTATGAATTGTAGCAATTCCTCACCATTAAACATCGGCAGGCCTTGGCCTGGGTCAAATAAGAAAGGAATGCCTGCATCAAAACATTCTTTTGCATGCTTGAACATACCATCACGTCCATCTGGAGCAATGATGGCAAGTGTTGCGCCTTTGGCATCATTAACACTGTTCTGATATGACTCATTCATTGCACCTGGATGAAACGCAGTGATTTGGTTGTCATCCATGTCGGTTGTGATGAAGGCTTGAGCGGTAAAGCTCCCTTGTATTTTCTTGATATGAGTGGTGCTGATTTTGTTATGGGCCAGCCATGTATCGTAAGGGCCAAAGTCATCGCCGACGGTTGCCATAATGACAGGCTTGTCTTCCAATAAATTTAGGTTGTAAGCAATATTGCCAGCAGTTCCACCAAACTCTTTGCGCATTTCTGGCACTAAAAAAGCCACATTAAGCATGTGAGTTTTCTCAGGAAGAATGTGATGTTTAAATTTATCAGGAAACACCATGATGGTGTCAAAGGCCATGGAGCCACAGATCAGGATTTGCATGAATGAACTTTGTTATTTTAAAAGCTGTATTATCAGCTTAGGTATCGCCATGAGCAAGCAATAGATTGGAAATCAGTGTGTTCCATTAAGGTTTTTTGGTGCGGCGTCGATGAGCACCTTAGCTGCTTTTTTAGCATACTTAATTGCACCTGAGCCGCGTTTCATTTGCTCAGCTTGAATTGCGCCTTCAATCAACATTGATAACTGAAGTGCAAGCGCTTCTACTTCGATTACGCCAGCTTGTGAAGCAAGCTCTGCAATGTAATTCCTGAACTCTTTAGCATGCTCAGCTGAAAGTTTATGGATGATATTTTCTTCGTTTGGAAATTCTGCAGATGCCTTCATAAAAGCCATGCCGCGGAAATCTGGTGACGTGACCCACTCTTCAACAAAATCAAAAAGCTTTTGTAACTTATCAGCTGGTTTTTTGCTGGATTGATTTAATTTTGTATTGAGCCAAGATTGAAATTCTTGATGACCTTGCTCCAATACCTCCAGAATTAATAATTCTTTGGATTTGAAATATTTATACAAGGTCATTTTGGTGGTGCCAGCAACAGCAACAATGGTGTCAACACCAGTCGAATTAATGCCGCGCGTCTGAAATAAATCGGTCGCGACAGTTAGAATTTTTTCACGCAAGGCTGACATAAACACCACTTTAACATTAAAAAAGCGGTGGAGCTATATGGACTACTCTGTCACTTATTTTTTTTAAAAATAATGCTGCTTGGAAAATAAGTGAATTAAATTAATAAGAAGCTTTAATAAGCCTACCATTTTTATGGTATTAATTTATACCAAGTTGTATAAGCTAATTCGTGGAGTTTTTCATGAGCATGGGAGTGTAATTACAGCGAATCTTTTGTAAGTACTTTTTTGCAATCATCTGATCATGTGCATTCGTCGGTACTTCTCCACCTACAACGTTTTCTAGATAGACTTTTTTGTCGGCATCTGGAATCTGTAATGCTTCGATATATTGGCAGTCTCCACCTCGCATTGTTTCGTAGGATGCGTAAAGGTCGGCGGTTGCTTTTGGATTGACTGGCGCTTCTTCTTGCATCGTTGTAGCTTCGCTTGAATTTGCTTGTATATTTTCAATTACGTTCATTGTGGTTTTATTCTCAAGCGCAATGAGCCCCGCAATCCCTGTAATACCAACAAATATCCCTATTGCAATGTAAGCAGCCGGACGTTTGTATTTCTCACTTGTAGATTGAACGGTCATCAGTGCTTGAGCTGCTTGCTTAGCATGATGCAGCGCCATACTGTTCGGGTTATGTATTTCATCACGTAAGCCACTTAGGATTAAGAATACGACTTGCTGGGCTAGCAATTCTGGCGTTTCCATATCGGCTGTTTTTGCTTCATTCGAAATGTATTCAAGAAGCTTATCTGGAAGCGAGCTCTCAAATTGGCTAGATTCAAGGCTCTGTGCGATCGATGGCGCTGATATCCAGTCAGACAGAATGTCGAAGGCATTCAAGATGCGAGCTTCTGGCCTGTTGCCAGATTTCTTCAGCATATTGATGAGCCATTCTGAGTTGAGGATGTTCATAGCCGGTGCTAATTAGAATGGTTTAAGTTCGACCAAAATGATAATGCCGACGAGTGCAAATACAGGAGCTTCATTAAACCAGCGGTAAAACACGTGGCTGTGTTTATTGCGATCATGCTTAAAGTCTAAGAGTAGTTTTCCGCAGTAGATGTGATAAATCACTAAGGCCCCGACCAAGGTGACTTTTGCGTGTAGCCATCCTCCGCTAAAGCCGTAACCTAACCAAAGCCACAGGCCTAATGCAATCGTAATAATGCCACCTGGCGTCATGATACCGTAGAACAGTTTACGCTCCATGACTTTGAATCGCTCCTGGCTGATTTTGTCATCTGACATCGCGTGATAAACAAACAGTCTTGGGAGGTAAAATAGTGCGGCGAACCAAGTCACCATAAAAATAATATGCCAGGCTTTGATCATTTCCATTATTTATTCTCTTTTATTGATTAGCATCTAGTAATTGATGCAATGTTGCAAAATTTAATGTTCCAATTGATTTGCCGATAATGTGACCTTTTTTGTCGATAATAAAGGCTGTCGGTGTTAAACGAACATCATTAAATTGTTCTGCGATAGTGCCCGATGCATCGTGAATGACGGGAAAGGGTAAAGCATTTAATTTTGAGTAGTTGATTACTTGGCTAAGTGTGTCGTGGGGCATTGCAACGGCAACTAACTCAAAATTTTTATCACGATATGTTTTGTACGTTTCAATGAGTGCAGGCATTTCTTCAATACAGCCCGGGCAATCGGTTGCCCAAAAATTCACTAAAACCATTTTTCCTTGCAAAGATTGCATTGAGAATTGTTTGCCGTCTATTGTATTAAATACCACATTTGGGGCTGGTGGCTTTTGCTTGAGATTAAGCGCCAAGCCAATCACCAAGCCAATAATTACGACAGGTAATAAAATTTTAATCGGGGAGTTAAAAAAAGCTTTCATATTTTTGCTTTGCAGAAAATCATATTAATGTGACTCATATTCGGCCATTGTGCGGTTTTTTACTCAGAATGTCATTAGTGTTAATGCTGATATATACCCACAATCAAGCACCCGTTTAATTGCAGCTTGTCTGCATGATATAATTGCATCTTTAATTTGACGTGAACACTCATGGCTAGCCGCTTACGCGAAATCCCATATAACTACACCTCATTCTCGGACCGTGAAATCGTTATTCGATTTTTAGGGGAGGATATTTGGAATGTATTGAACGAGCTGCGCGGAGAGCGAAAAACAGGCCGTTCCGCACGTATGTTATTTGAAGTGCTGGGCGATTTGTGGGTGGTTACGCGCAATCCATATCTACAAGATGATTTGCTTGCCAATAAAAAGCGTAGGCAAGAGCTGATCACAGCACTGAATCATCGTATCCACGCAATTCAAGAGCGCTCGCAAGATAACCCTCTAGTATTAAAGTTGATTGCAGCTGCCCGTCAGGCAGTTGATGCTTTTGAAGAAGAATTTAAACAGACGGAAATTTTGCGTAAGAAGGCCATGGCTAAGCTTGGCAAGATTACCCGTAAAGACAATATTCAGTTTGATGGTTTGGCACGTGTTTCTCATGTGACCGATGCTACCGATTGGCGCGTTGAATATCCATTTGTGGTGATTAATCCTGATACGGAAATTGAGATTGCTGCGCTTGTTAAAGCTTGTATTGAATTAGGCTTAACCATCATTCCTCGTGGAGGTGGTACTGGCTACACAGGTGGTGCAATTCCACTGACAAAACTTTCTGCAGTCATTAATACTGAAAAATTAGATACGATTAGTCGTGTTGAAATGCGCACTTTACCTGGCGTTGCTCAACAAGTACCAACACTCCATTGTGGCGCTGGGGTAGTCACCCGACGTGCGATGGAGGCAGCAAGTGAAGCTGGCCTTGAGTTTGCTTGTGATCCAACTTCTGCAGATGCATGTTGTATCGGCGGTAATGTTGCAATGAATGCAGGCGGCAAAAAAGCAGTGCTTTGGGGTACGGCTTTAGATATCTTGGCGTCATGGCGTATGGTGACGCCAGATGCAAACTGGTTAGAAGTTGAACGTTTAGATCATAACCTTGGCAAAATCCATGATATTGATGTTGCTAAATTCCGCATCAGCCGTTTTGACATTGATGGAAAAACGCTGATTGGCGAACCTGAAATTTTAGAAATACCAGGCCCTAGTTTCCGTAAGGTTGGCCTTGGTAAAGACGTGACCGATAAATTTTTATCAGGTTTGCCGGGGATTCAAAAAGAAGGCTGTGATGGCCTGATCACTTCAGCGACTTTCATCTTGCATCGTATGCCTAAGCATGTGCGAACTGTTTGCTTGGAATTCTTCGGACATGTGGCACTTGCTGTGCCAGCCATTGTCGAGATTAAAGATTATTTAGATGGCACCGAATCTACATTGCTTGCAGGTTTAGAGCATATGGATGAACGTTACATTAAAGCGGTCGGTTATGCGACTAAGGCAAATCGTAGCGAACGTCCAAAAATGGTGCTGATTGCTGATATTGCAAGTGATGATGAAAATGCAGTGGGCGAAGCCGCATCTCATATTGTGCGCCTTGCTAATGCTCGTGGGGGAGAGGGGTTTATTGCGGTTTCTGCTGAAGCACGTAAAAAATTCTGGTTAGATCGTGCCCGCACAGCTGCAATTGCTAAACATACAAACGCTTTTAAAATCAATGAAGATGTTGTTATTCCGTTGCCACGTTTGGGTGATTACTCAGATGGCATTGAGCGTATCAATATTGAGCTTTCAATTAACAATAAATTGAAATTAGTTGAGGCACTAGAATCTTTCTTGGCTGGTAATTTGCCACTTAATGAAGATGACGACACGCAAGTTGATCAAGAGATGTTGGTCGGCAAAAAAGCGCAAGCATTAAAGCTAGTGCAAGACGTGAAAGCGCATTGGCTGAAAGTGTTGGCAAGTTTAGATTTGCCAGTCTCAAGCTTGGGTCAAGAATACGCTAACCTTGCGGTAGAGAATGTGTTCAGAGCAGTACAAGAGCATCAAGTGCGTATTTCTTGGAAGCGTGATCTTAAGAAGCCATTGCAATCTATTTTTGCAGGCCGTGAATATCAAAAAATTATTGAGCGTTGCGATGAAATTCATCAGCAAGTGCTTAAAGGTCGGGTGTTCGTTGCTTTGCATATGCATGCAGGTGACGGCAATGTGCATACCAATATTCCAGTTAATTCAGACGACTATGAAATGATGCAAGCAGCGCATGGTGCAGTTGAACGCATCATGAAACTTGCTGGTGATTTAGATGGCGTAATTTCTGGCGAGCATGGTATCGGTATTACTAAAATGGAATTCTTGGATGAGAAAACCATCACTACGTTTGCCGCATACAAGCAAAAAGTAGATCCTGAAGGTCGCTTCAACAAAGGTAAATTGATGGCAGGCTCAGGCTTAGATAGCGCCTATACGCCTAGCTTCGGTTTGCTTGAACAAGAGTCCATTATCATGGAGCAATCTGCGATTGGTGATATTGCAGATTCAATTAGTGATTGCTTGCGCTGTGGTAAATGTAAGCCCGTGTGTACCACACACGTGCCCCGCGCTAACTTACTTTATAGCCCGCGTAATAAGATTCTTGGCACGTCCTTATTGATTGAAGCTTTCTTATACGAAGAGCAGACGCGTCGCGGTATTTCACTTAAGCATTTTGATGAATTCAACGATGTGGCCGATCACTGTACGGTTTGTCATAAGTGCTATAACCCATGTCCGGTTGATATCGACTTTGGTGATGTTTCAATTGCGATGCGTAACTTCTTACGTGAGCAAGGTAAAAAGCACTTTAATCCAGGCACTTCGCTTGCGATGACCTTCTTGAATATTAAAGACCCTGCAACGATTAAATTAATGCGGACTTTAATGGTTGGTGTTGGGTACAAGGCTCAGCGTTTAGGTCATGCTGTATTTAAAAAGTTGGGTTTATTAACTGGATTTAAAAAACGCCCACCATCTACGCTTGGTAAGCCTGAAATTAAAGCGCAAGTCGTTCATTTCTTAAATCGCCCAATGCCAAAAGCGATGCCGACTAAGACATCTCGTGCCTTATTGGGTATTGAGGATGACAAGATGGTGCCAGTGATTCGCAACCCTAGAAAAGCAGGTGAAGATGGTGATGCGGTATTCTATTTCCCTGGCTGTGGATCTGAGCGATTATTCTCAACAGTTGGTTTGGCGACACAAGCAATGTTGTATGAAGTTGGAGCAACAACGGTATTACCACCAGGTTACTTATGTTGCGGCTATCCACAAACTGCGAGTGGAAATCATGACAAGGGCCAGCAAATCACCGCTGAGAACCGTGTTCAATTCCATCGTATAGCGAATACTTTAAACTACCTTGATATCAAGACGGTGATTGTGTCTTGCGGTACTTGTATGGATCAGTTGCAAAAGTATGAGTTTGAGAAGATTTTCCCTGGATGTCGATTACTTGATATTCACGAATATCTGATGGAAAAAGGCATGAAGCTTGAAGGTGTTACTGGTACGCGTTATATGTATCATGACCCTTGCCATAGCCCAATGAAGACTTATGCCCCACTTAAAGTCACTAACGCGCTGATGGGCCAGGATGTTGCCTTGAATGAGCGTTGCTGTGGTGAGTCTGGCACTTTTGCCGTGAGTCGCCCGGACATTGCAACGCAAGTGAAAATGCGTAAGCAAGAAGAACTGGAAAAAGGCATGGCTAAGCTTGGTTTAACGCCGGGCGCGCCAGAAGAAGAAGTTAAAATTCTGACGTCATGTCCAAGTTGCTTACAAGGCTTATCACGTTACGGTGAAGATACTGGGATTAAATCTGATTACATCGTGGTTGAGATGGCTAAGCATTTGTTGGGCGATGACTGGATGCAACAGTATGTTGAAAAAGCAAATAACGGCGGGATAGAAAAAGTCCTGTTGTAACCAGCCTGTCGTAATCAGTAAGTGTAATAAATAAAAAAGCGCGTTATCTGGAAAGATGCCGTGCTTTTTTATTGATGATGAGTCACCGTTTATTTGAATAAAGTAATTTGTTTGTTAACGATTCTAGATTTTGGGAATACTGCTTTAAACGTACTGCCTTTACCAAATTCGCTGGTGATTTCTAAACGACCTTGATGTCGACTGAGAATGTGCTTAACAATTGATAAGCCTAATCCTGTGCCGCCAGTTTCACGACTCCGGCTTCGGTCAACACGATAGAATCTTTCTGTTAAGCGATCTAAATGTTGTTGTTCAATGCCTAATCCAGTATCTGTAACGCTAAATACCGCTTCGTGATTAATCAGTTGCCAGTTCATCGAGATGCTTCCCCCCTCTGGTGTGTAGCGAATCGCATTGCTGACTAAATTACCAAAAGCACTGTGTAATTCCTGACTGGATCCAGTGAGGGCTATTGTTGGGTCCGCTTCTAAGGTGATGATGTGACGGCCGTTGCTTAGGCTCTTGGACTCAATCAATATGGCATTGAGTAACGCTACTATATCTAATTCTGCTTCATCAGGAGAGGTGGCACCATTTTCTAATTGAGACAGTGTTAGTAAATCTTCAATTAATAATCGCATTCGGCTTGTTTGATCTTGCATCATGCCAAAGTAATTACGAATATTTTCTGGAATTGCGCCATCCGTATCACTTAAAGTTTCTAAGAATCCGCCCACAACTGTTAAAGGCGTGCGGAGTTCATGAGATACGTTAGCAATAAAATCACGGCGCATATGTTCAAGTTTTTCAACTTGGCTGACATCGCGGCAAATGAGTAGTTTTTGATTGCTGCCAAAAGCCACTAGTTGAATTTCTAATGTAATGTCAGTACTTATCCAGGATTTTAATTTGATGGGATCAATATCAACGTGATGTTTTAAATATTGAATAAACTCGGTGTTGCGAACTAGATAAACAATAGGCTGATTTAAATCTTGCTTGAGGGATAAACCTAGTTGCCGCTCTGCAGGTTTATTACACCATTCAATCTTGTTATCGTCATCTAACAAAACAATGCCGTCAGGCAATGCGCTGGCAGCATGGCGGAATCGATCGAGGGCTGAGCTTAGTTGGCTTTGGCTGCGAATGTGACGACGTTGCTCGTGGTAGATGGCAGCGAATAAATCTTCCCAAATACCACCGCCTAGCGGCATCGTTGCAAGATCACGTTTTCGGTACCATTTGATCAGCTGATTCAGCCAGTGTAAGTGCCCAAACAGATATAAAGTAATGCCTACTGAAAAGCTAATAAGCGCAGTTTCCGAATCTGATGCTGCCCATACAATCAGGCAAACAAAAGTAAGGCTAACAATAAGCCAGAAAGCTCTCCAACGAATATCTTGCAAGATGAATGACTCTCAATATTTGACGATACTATTATGAGCTATTGTGCAGAGAAACGGTAGCCAGCACCGCGTACAGTTTGAATTAAATTTTCATGTCCAGAAGCTTCTAGCGCGAAGCGAAGGCGGCGAATGTGAACATCAACAGTTCTATCTTCAACAAACACTTTATCTCCCCAAACTCTGTCTAGCAATTGACTGCGAGAGTGAACGCGTTCTGCGTTTGACATAAAGTAATGTAATAGTTTGAATTCAGTTGGACCTAAATCAATTGTTTTGTTATTTGCAGTGACCCTATGCGTTGTTGGATCTAACCTTAGGCCGCCTGCTTCGATTGGATCTTCTGTCATTTGCGGTGCTCTGCGACGCAACACTGCTTTAATCCTTGCATTGAGTTCTCTTGGGCTAAATGGTTTAGTAACATAGTCATCAGCGCCAATTTCTAAACCACGAATTTTATCGGCTTCTTCACCGCGTGCAGTCAGCATGATAATCGGGACGCTTTTGCTGATTTCGTCAGCTTTTAATTTGCGAGCAAATTCTATTCCACTCATGCCTGGTAACATCCAATCTAATAGAATTAAATCTGGAATGGTATCTTGCATAATCAGTTGTGCCTGTTCAACAGTTAAGGCGCGAATAGGTTGATGCCCTGCTTGAATAATATTCAGCGCTAATAACTCTTGAATTGCTGGTTCATCTTCTACAATTAATATATTTGCAGCCATTATTTTTCTCTTTTCAGTTCTAACGTTGTATCACAACTTTTCCTACTATATTAAGAAAATATGACAGTTTGATGACACTGTATCCAATTACTTAAAACATTGCCTTAGAAGCGAGCTAGGCTTAGTGGTATTATTACGCATTAGTGAAAATGGTGGTATGCCTTAAATAAAGGAGTGCGCTTTGAATAAAATCGCAATAGATTTGAATGGTAAAGGCTTGAAAATCGGGATTGTTTTGTCTCGCTTTAATAGTGATG
>JACCDL010145987.1_pt1 | contig 28091 bp, 20 predicted proteins | sample 7441931 | NCBI WGS metagenome assembly JACCDL01 (sample SAMN15323437, study PRJNA562643) | freshwater metagenome | isolation source: river surface water | place: USA:Blue River Watershed | collected 2017-08-16 | reverse complement strand
CAAAAAAAGTATTGATTATCGGAGCTGGTTTTGCAGGATTATCCGCGGCAAGTTTTTTAGCTCAAAAAGGTTGGAAAGTTACAGTAGTAGAAAAAAATACTTTACCTGGTGGTCGTGCAAGAAAATTTGAAGCAAATGGTTTTGTTTTTGACATGGGTCCAAGTTGGTATTGGATGCCAGATACATTTGAAAGATACTTTTCCCAATTTGGAAAAAAAGTTTCAGATTTTTATCAATTACAAAGATTAGATCCTTCTTACAGAGTGTATTTTGAAAAAACACAGTGGGATATTCCAGCTAATTATGAGGCTTTACAACAATTGCTTGAGTCAATAGAACCAGGAGCAGCAAAGGCTTTAGATGGTTTTATGGAAGAAGCGAAGTTCAAATACGAAGTAGGTGTTGGTAAATTAGTACATCAACCGGGACAATCATTGACCGAGCTGGTTGATATAGATTTATTCAAAGGAATATTTAAGTTGGATGTTTTTCAGTCTATGAAAAAACATATCGCAAAATATTTTAAGCATCCATACATTCAATTCTTGATGGAGTTTCCCGTTTTATTTCTAGGTGCACTTCCGGAAAATACACCTGCCTTATACAGTTTAATGAATTATGCAGATATTAAAGGAGGCACCTGGTATCCAGAATATGGGATGTATAGTATTGTGAAAGGAATGCACGAATTGGCTATTTCATTAGGTGTTGAATTTAAATTAGGAGAAGAAGTCACTAAAATAGAGGTAGTCAATGGTATGGCTAAAAAAGCATATACTCATGTTGTAGCAACAAAAGAACATAATGAATATGAATTTGATATCATTGTTGGTGCTGGTGATTATCATCATATAGAAACTGTTTTGTTAGAACCAACTTATCAATCTTATTCAAAAAAATATTGGGATAGTAGGGTGATGGCTCCTAGTTCATTACTATACTATGTAGGATTGAATAAAAAAATACCAGGTGTGACGCATCACTCTTTATTTTTTGATACCGATTTTGGTCTGCATGGAAAAGAAATTTATTCAAATCCAAAATGGCCAACGAACCCCTTGTTTTATGCATCAGTTCCTTCGGTTACAGATCCAACAGTAGCGCCAGAGGGGTGTGAGAATTTGTTTTTGCTAATACCAGTTGCTGCAGGCTTGGAAGGAGATACAGAAGCAGTTAGGGAAAAATATTTCAATGAATTGATTGAACGTTTAGAGGTTAAATGGGGTGTATCTATCATGGAATCAATTATTTATAAAAGATCTTTCTCTGTTGCTGATTTTAAGTTGGACTATCATTCTTTTAAAGGGAATGCATATGGATTAGCAAATACTTTGATGCAAACAGCTAATTTGAAGCCTTCTTGTAAAAGTAAAAAAGTAAATAACTTATATTACACTGGTCAATTAACAGTGCCGGGTCCTGGAGTGCCACCAAGTTTAATCAGTGGTGAAGTAGTTGCTAATTTAATTGATAAAAATTATTCAAAATAGATGTCATCTTTCCAATTATATAATGATGTAACAGCATTAACAAGTCAACAAACTACTTTAATGTATAGCTCTAGTTTCTCATCAGCTATTAAATTGTTGCATAAAGAATTAAGACAACCTATCTATGATATTTATGGATTTGTAAGATTTGCGGATGAAATTGTTGATACATTCCATGATTATGATAAAAAGACTTTGTTTGATCAATTTAAGAAAGACACTTATACTGCACTGGAACAAGGAATAAGTCTGAATCCTATTTTACATCGTTTTCAAATGACGTATCGTCAATTTAATATTGACCCAGCTCTTTTAGAGGCCTTCTTGTTCAGTATGGAGATGGATTTAAGTCAACATGCACATGATGAGGGTTCATATCAAAAATATATCTATGGAAGTGCTGAAGTAGTTGGTTTAATGTGTTTGTATATTTTCTGTAAGGGTGATTTAACAAAATACGAACAATTAAGACCTGCTGCCCAAAGTTTAGGTGCTGCATTCCAAAAAGTGAATTTCTTAAGAGATATTAAAGCAGATTTTGAAGGATTGGACAGAGTGTATTTCCCTAATTGTGATTTTAATCATTTTACGGAAAAAGATAAAACGATTATTGAGGAAGATATTCAAAAAGATTTTGAAAATGCATTAGAGGGCATTAAAGCCTTACCTTTGCAGTGCAGATTTGGTGTGTATGTAGCGTATAAATATTATTATTCTTTGTTCAAGAAGATTAAGAAAACCGAACATCATGCCATTTTAAAGACTAGAATTAGAATTCCTGATTATGGAAAAGTACTTATTCTAGCAAAAGCGAAACTAAGGAGTCAATTAAATTTTTTATAAAAGTAAAACAATCAGTATGTTATTTGTAGCAGTAATGTTGGCGACATTTTTTATTATGGAAGGTATAACATGGTTGACACACAAATATGTGATGCATGGTTTTTTGTGGGTATTACATGAAGACCACCATCAACCCACTGGACATGTCTTGGAAAAAAACGATGCGTTTTTCTTAATATTTGCTATTCCTAGTATGGCTTGTATTTTTTACGGAACCATTATGGGTGGCCCATTATGGGTAGCAGCTATTGGTGCTGGTATTGCTATGTATGGATTTGCGTATTTCTTGTTTCATGAAGTAATTATTCATCAAAGAATTAAATGGTTCACAAGATCTAACAATAGATATATCAAAGCAATCAGATGGGCACATAAAATGCACCATAAGCATTTATATAAAGAAGATGGGGAGAGTTTTGGAATGCTTTTTGTTGCCAAGAAATATTGGGACAAGGTTCGCAGAGATGAGATGATGCAAAACAATGGATAAGTACGATTATATTATTGCTGGCGCCGGTTGTGCTGGCCTATCTTTACTTCATTATATTTATCAAGATAGTTCATTGCATCAAAAGAAAATTTTGGTCATTGACCAAAATTTGAAAAAATCCAATGATAGAACCTGGTGTTTTTGGGAAGAAGAATCTTCTGATTTTGAAAGCCTATTAACCACTTCTTGGAATTCAATTTCTATTCATAATGGGGATCAAAATTTCTATTTACCAACTGCTCCTTTTACTTATAAAATGATTGAAGGACTTTCATTTTATGAAAGTATCATTACAAAGACAAGACAATCTAAGCATATTGAATGGAAGGAAGCAAAGATTCAATCCATAAAGGATCAAACGGTTTATTGGGAAGGTGGTGCTGCCACAGCAAAGTTTATATTCTCAAGTATACTTCAGTATAACCCTGTTTTTAATGACGATACCGATATACAACAGTTAAATGATTTTGCAATATCGAATACTGCAAAACCTTTTTTATGGCAACATTTTAAAGGTGTTACCATTGAATTTGAAAATGAAGTATTTGATGATTCTTGCGCTAGATGGATGGATTTTAATGTGGATCAGCAGAATGCTACGGCATTTATGTACGTGCTTCCAATCAGTCATCAAAAAGCTTTAGTGGAGTACACCGTTTTTTCAAGATCATTGTTAGAAAAAGCTACTTATGATATTGTCATACATTCATATTTAGCAAAATATTATGCAAAACAATCTTTTATAATTCTTCATGAAGAATATGGTGCCATTCCAATGACACAGAATAGTTTTACTTCGAATCAAACAAGTGGATATATTCCTATAGGTACTATAGGGGGCGCTGTAAAAGCAAGTACAGGTTTTGCATTTAAATCTATTCAACAGCAAACTAGAAAAATTGCTATGGCATTATCTAAGGGAGAGCAACCCAATGCAGTAGTGAAGAAAACAAGACATTCTTTTTACGACGCTGTTTTATTAGATATTTTATTTCACCATAAAATGGCAGGCGCAGAAATATTCACGCGTATTTTCTCTAAAAATAAAGCATCAACTGTTTTCAGATTTTTATCCAATACCTCTACTATCTTTGATGATATAAAAATTATGATCACTTTACCAACAAGGCTTTTTTTATTTACGGCTATCCGCATTTTGTTGCGGTGGAAATAAATTACATTAAAAAGGCCTTGTCGTACAATGGTTAGTACAAGAGTTTCCGAAGCTCTAAATCCAGGTTCGATCCCCGGCGAGGCCACAAGTTTTTTTCAACGAATATTACATGGGTCCTTTATTCCACAATTTCACTGGTATCTGTGTACCTATATTAGCTAATAAAGAACTTCTAAATTTCGCGAAAACGCGTTTGTAGATTATTGTTATCATAACTATTAATACCCAACATAAACATAGGTAACCTCATTAATGTGTAAAATTTACACTAAATAAATTTAACTAATTGATAATCAATTAGAAAACCTCTCCAAGATTCATGAAAATTCCCTGAGAACCTCCCTGGCCAAAAGCATAGTCAATGGCCACATTGGTATTGGAATGTTTATTGAGTTTAATTCTAATGCCTGCTCCATAACCAGTTCTTATTTGTTGAAAGCCCATTTTTAAAGGTTCTGTCACTGAAAGCATATTGGCAAAAACAACTGCTCCTATAAAACCGTTTTCTGTGATACCAAATCTATACTCAGATTCAGCAAAGAATAATTTTTCACCTCTAAATCTTCCCTGAATAAAACCTCTGCCTGTATTTGAATTTCTATCAGATGCGGTATATGGAATATCTAAGTAAGGTGCTTTACCACTCAAAGTAAAAACATTGTAAGTCCAAAAGGTTAACATATTTTTTCGATACAATGGAATATATTTTCTTGCATCCATCGTTAAACTTTGAAGTGCAAAATTACTACCTAAGAAAGGTAGATTTGTTCTATAGGATAAATTAAAATAAGCAGATGAAGTGATTGGATTAACAATGCTTGTTCTACTATCGTATAAAAGATCTAATATAATTCCGGTTGAATTAGAAGACCTTGTTGGGCCATATTGAGCAAAACCATACAATGGTTTATTCAAAGTGGAACTGTCAGAGATATTCCAACGATAATCAATATTCAAACCAGGTCCTATATACCAGTTAGGAGCAATTCTTTTAACGATGGATTGATGTAATTTAAGATAAGAATAATCAATTTGATCAAAACGATCTAATTGATTATTGGCAGTGCCAAGACCAAAATCTTTTTGTGGAAATTTTAAATAAGACCAATTGGTATTGATATTGAACTTATTGTTTTTAAGCCATATATTACTTAACAACTGACTGATGATTTGCTTATTCTGTGTAAATTTTAATTCGGTAGAATAGGTGGAGTTTTTTGTTGATACGTATTTACTTGGTTTTACATAATTAGCATTGAATGAAGCAGCTAATTTGCTAATCAAACTATACTCCACTGCTGGAATAAAAGAAAACTGAGGTGTTGTAATTGTTTCACCAACCGATCTATCTTTCTTGATTTTTAAAATTCGGTAAATGCCATCCACAAAATCTACCATAGAGTCTTTGCCGGGCTGTTTGTATAATGCTAAAGTGAAAATATTTCTTTGATGAACTAAACTATCTTGTTGAATTTGGGCTTTACCATAGAATCCAATGAAAACAATACTTAAGGAAAGAAATAAGGTCTTTTTGTAATTTTTAAACAAGTGCTTGATTTTTTAATATTGGGTTCAAAGTTACACAATATTTATTGATCTAAATTTAAACAATAAGTTTGTATCTTAGAAGTCTTGAAAAAAACTTTTGCCATAGTTTGTTTGTTTACTTTATTACTTACTACAAGTAGTATGAGTTATTTCTATTGGCTAGAAGAAAAATTGCATGAAAAAGAGACTTTTGCCTTTATTGAGGCTAGCGAATGGGATCATTTAAAAGAAACGACTTCATCTATTCAACTTGTTTTAAAAGAAAAAACGCTTTTACCAAAAGGATATACTTGGGAAGAAGAAGGAAGAGAGTTTAGTTATCAAGGGATGTTCTTTGATATTATTTCTTTAAAAAAGACAACAAGAGGCTGGGAATTACTGGCTGTATCAGATGAAGAAGAAGCAAGAATGGTTGCAAATCAATCTGATCATTCTACGCAAAATATATTCAAATTTTCCAAAATACAATTGATTTTTATTGCTCCTGCAATATGGGTAAATGATGTTGCTCTATATACTTCAAGTTTGCTTTATGGGAATTATCAGACCTATTTAGCCAATAAATGTATTAGTAGAAATTTTCCACCTCCAGAGACTATTTAATTTTTAGACAGTCAGGTCATTTATTTGACCCATCATTTTCCAATTAAAAATTAAATATGCAAAAAATATTTTTAGCATTTTTATTGATTGGAAGTGTTTTGAAATTAAATGCACAAAAAGATAGCACCCAATCTTTACAAGAAGTGGTGGTATATGCTAATAAATTTCCAACGCTTTCAAAAAATATCATACAAACCATTGGTGTTATTACCGATAAAAATTTAATTCAATATCAGGCTAATACAGCTGATATTTTAACTGCATCCGGACAGGTGTTTGTTCAAAAAAGTCAACAGGGAGGCGGAAGTCCTGTGATTAGAGGTTTTGAAGCAAGTAGAATTTTGTTAATGGTTGATGGAATAAGAATGAATAGTGCCATATTTAGGGCTGGACATTTACAAAATATCATTACAGTGGACAATATGAGTTTAGATAGGGTAGAAGTGAATTATGGCCCAAGTTCAACCTTGTATGGCTCGGATGCTTTGGGAGGTGTGATCAATTTATTTACTAAAACGCCTCAACTCAATAACAGTCCTAAGTGGAAAACAAATGGCAATATGATTTATAGATATGCGAATGGACAAAATGAAAATCGTCAGCATATTGATTTTAATATTGCCAATCATCAATGGGCTTTTGTGAGTTCTTTTACCAATAGTCGTTTTGGTGATTTAAGACAAGGAAATAATAGATTGGCAGCTTATCCTGATTTCGGGAAAAGATTATTTTATGTGAGTACTGAAAACGGGGTAGATATCATTAAAGACAATCGTGCTAATGTAAATCTTCAAAAAACTACTGAATTCGATCAAGTTGATTTTTTGCAAAAAATATTGTACAAACCTTCTGCAAACACCGAGCATTTATTGAATATTCAATTATCTAACTCATCTAATATTAATAGATATGATCGTTTAACAGAGACTTCCAAAGGATTACCTATTTATGCAGAATGGTATTATGGGCCACAGGTTCGAAATATGATATCTTATAAGTTAAATAAAACAAAGCTTAAAGGATACTTTCAAGAGTTTACATTGAATACTAATTACCAGCGACTAGAAGAAAGTAGAATTAATAGAAGGTATGGTTCTAATAATAGAGATTCTAGACAAGAAAAAGTGGATATAATTGGAATGAATGCGGATTTGTTACATATAGAAAATAATGATGAAATTCATGTTGGTCTTGAATCATACTATAATATTGTTGATTCAAAAGCAAAAAGAACCAATATCGCTAATTTGACTACATCCGCTATTCCAACACGTTATAGCGATGGTCCTACTAATATGGCTTATCAAGCCATCTATATACAGCATACTAAGTATCTTTCAAAGAATTGGGTCATCAATGATGGTCTAAGATTGAATTTGGTACAATTGAATGCACAATTCAAAGACACGGCTTTGATGCATTTCCCTTTTACAGAAGCAAAGCAAAATAATATAGCGCTCACTGGAAATTTCGGTATAGCATATAACGGAGAAAAAGGTTTTAGAACAACATTTGGAATAAGTTCGGGTTTTAGAGCACCTAATATTGATGATTTAACCAAAGTCTTTGATACCAGAACTGGGTATGTTATAGTGCCAAATAAAAATTTGAAACCGGAATATACCTATAATGCAGAGTGGACTATATCAAAAAGCACTTCTTTGTATTCTTTAGGCGCCAGTGTATTTTACTCTTTATTTAATAATGCTTTAGTAATTGATAAGTATACTTGGAATGGGAGAAATACCATAATGTATCAAGGGGTTTTGAGTGATGTTTATGCAACTCAAAATAAAGCAAAAGCCAATTTATATGGATTGAATGTAAATGGAAGGCTTAGAATTGCACAAGGAACTGAATTCAATGCAACATATACTTACACTAAAGGCACTTATAATGATGGCATTAAAGAAATGCCATTGGATCATATTCCACCAGCATATGGTAGGTTTGGATTAAAACATGGAAATAAAAAATGGAATGCCGAGTTGTATAGTGTTTTCAATAGTTGGAAAAAAATTACAGATTATAATTTGAATGGAGAAGACAACGAGATCTATGCTACCAAGGATGGTATGCCGTCTTGGATGACATTTAATTTTATTGCACAGTTTGTCCCAACCAAAGATCTTACCATTGGCGTAGGGGTTGAAAATATTACAGACCTAAATTATAGACATTTTGCGAGCGGTATATCTGCAGTGGGTAGAAATTACATTCTAAGTTGTAAAGTGAATTTCTAACGTCTTAAAGCACCCACATTGCTTGAGAAGATTTTCACAGCAATCGCTAAAAGAATGACACCAAAAAATTTACGCACTGCTAGTAAGCCTCCGGGCCCTAGCAGGCGTTCTATAAAGTTTAAAGACTTTAACACAATATAGATTATAATGAGATTCACCACTATGCCTGCTAAAATATAGATCTCTTCAAAATTTGCTTTTAATGACATGATGGTAGTCAAAGTACCGCTACCTGCAATAATTGGGAATGCAATAGGAACCACCGATCCGGTATGTCCATTTTTATCTCCTTTAAAAATTTCATGACCTAATACCATTTCAAGCCCTAATAAAAAGATAACAATAGATCCTCCTACTGCAAATGATTTAACATCTAAACCAAGCATTTTTAGGAAAGGTTTGCCTAAAAACATGAATGCAATCATCAATCCTCCAGAAATTAAGGTTACCTGAGTGGATTTAATCTTTCCTACTTTTTCTTTCATAGAAATGAGTAAGGGAATTGATCCAACAATATCTATAACGGCAAATAGAGTGAAGATCACAGTCAATAATTGATCTAATTGAAATTCCATAAAAAAAGCTTTGTATGAAGATACAAAGCTTTTTTTATTTACTTATCATTAGGTTTTATGTTGATTATCGCCAGATGATACCAATTTGCAAAGTGCGTCCCATAGTATTATAGCCATTGATTTCTTGAAATTGGTCATTTAAAATATTTTGTGCATCTCCGTAAAATTGAACTCTTTTTGAATATTGGTAACGAATATGAGCATTCAATAAGGTGTAATAATCTAAAACCACATCTTCTGTACCATATCCGCCCACATCATATCGTTTGCTAATATATCTTGCTGAAACAGCTGCGTCCCATTTTTTATTCAATTTTAATTGGTATTGGAAATTAAGTACATGCTTAGGTCTTTTAAGCAAATAATTGTAGGTGATGGTATCTATATTTGTTAATCTATTTTGATTGGTTTCTTTTCCATTTAATAAAGTATAATTAATACTAAATTGATTTTTTTCATTCATACGGTGTGTTAATTCCAATTCAAGGCCATTCACATTCTGTTGAATGAAGTTGAAAAAATTATAGTCTATATAATTGTAGTCGATGCCGTTATTGATTTTTCTATTATATACAACCGCTCTTGCGTACAAAGGTGTAGAATGATATTCAAGTCCCATTTCTGTATTGATAGAAGTTTCTGCCTTTAATTGACTATTGTAACTTATTTGGTACAAAGAGGGTGCTTTGAACCCGCTTGAAATACTTGCAATGGCTCTTAATTTAGTACTAATGGCGTAAGACGGACTTAGGGTAAATGTTTGATTGTCTCCATATCTAGAATGATTGTTATAACGAGTGCCTAGTTCTAATAAAAACTTCTTGCTGTTGTTATTTATTAATAAAGAACCATACACAGCATTTTGGTATTGAAAAGTGTCTTTGAATATTTCATTATAAGGGCCCCATCCACTAATGCTTTCATAAGTTTGGTTGTATGACCCATATCTAAAATCAGATCCAAGTATCCATTGTATATTGTTGGTTAATTGATTTGTATAAAATACATCAGCATAATGAGTGCCTCCTTTGTATTGATTGTTCTCGTAGATTAAGTATTTTCTATCAACGCTATCATTTAAGTAGCCTCTATTCTGTGTGGTATACTGATATTGAAATTGAAAAGATGATTTATCTTTTTTATACTTGAGTATCAGACCATGAATGCCTGTTGCATTGTTAAATGATGCATCTTTATCATCTTTAAAAGCTCCATAGTCAATACTTGCGTTGTATGAAGTTTTTTTGGATGACCATTGTAGGTTCCAATTTGAATTAATATCATATTGAAATTTTGCAAACCAATTTTTGTTTTCATAAGCATCTTTATCGTAAGAATTGGATGCATTAGGATCATAAGCAGATGAAAATCCAGCTGCCGACTGATTCTCAAAACCAATTAAATAATTTAGTTTTTGAATACTTCCATTCAATTGAAGATTGGCTTTTTTATTTTCATATGTTCCATAACCCAATCCACCTGTCATCCAAGAGCTTGTTTTTTTCTTGGTAATAATATTAATCACTCCTCCAATGGCATCAGAACCATATAAAGTAGATTGTGATCCTTTTAAAATCTCTATTCTTTCAATTTGATCTATTGGGATGAGGTTTAAATCAAATTCATTGCTAATCATAGAAGGATCACCCACTGGTGCTCCATCTATTAAGATTAAAGTTCTTCCGCTAGAAGCGCCACGCATATAAATACTAGGTACGGTACCCAAATTACTTAAGCTTCCAGGAAGTTGTAATCCTGCTTGCTCGTTCAATACTTGTGCAATTGTCCTTCCTGCTTGGGCTGCTAATTGTTGTGCACTAATAATTGTGACTACTTTTCCAGTACTGTTTTGTTTCTGCTCAATTTTATTGGCAGTCACAATCACTTCATTTAATGTGTTTGACTGTTCAGTACTGTCTATGCTTTGTGAAAAAGCAATTGTGTTTGTGGCAAATAATACCACTAAGAGCGTAATAATTTTTTGGCTCATTGTTGTTTTTTTTAAATGAAACAATGAGCTTCCTGATAGAAGAGAATTCTGTTACAAATCCTTGCTTTTTACCCGAAAGCTGTTGGTTATTTTTAATTAGGCAGGTCTTCTGGCTTGTTCTTAACATTGCATCCTTCCCAAATTACTTCAGTGGATATGGCAATGATTGCCTAGGCGTAGAACTTACAGCTACGGGAATAGCTCCCGATTTTAACGGGATTCCCTTTTAATCATGTAATGAACCTAATCGATAACAAATCTAATTGATATCATTTGATCCATTGCTTTTATTTATCAACCCCTTGTTGAAAACTAGAATTGTTTTAATATATTTATGCTCAACAGAAATAGGATGAAAGAAAAACAAGGCATTAATTTTTTTAGCTTAACCATGATTGTGGTAAGCTTGGTGATTGGAATGGGGATCTTTAAAACGCCAGCTACCATTGCTGCAAAGTCTGGCACCCCTCTGATTTTTTTTAGTGCATGGACCATTGGAGGTATCATCGCTTTGTTTGGTGCTTTGACTTATGCAGAAATAGGACAGAGATTGCCTGTGATGGGAGGATATTATAAGGTATTTGCACATTGTTATCATCCTGCTGTTGGCTTCACCATTAATGTGTTGATTTTAATTAGTAATGCTGCTTCATTAGCAGTAGTGGCTTTGATTGGAGCAGATTATGTAAGTGATTTATTATTTGGTAGACCCTCCAGTACTTTGTTTAATATAGGTATTGCCACTTCTTCTGTTGGCTTATTTTATTTTGTCAATCTGTTGGGATTAAAAACAAGTAGCAGAACGCAGAATGTTTTAATGGTGGTAAAAATTAGTTTAATTATTTTATTGATTTCATCTTTGTTCAAAGGGGTGAGTGTTCCTCCACATGGTTACAACGAGGGTAAATTATATGTATATGACGGCACCAATGGTTCTTTATTATTATTAGTGAGTTTGGTTTCTGTATTTTTCACCTATGGAGGGTATCAGCAGACCATTAATTTTGGATCTGAAATATCCAACCCAAGAACCATGCAAAAAGGTATTGTATTTGGGATTTTTATTGTGTTGTTTTTATATCTAGCAATCAACTATACTTATGTGCAAGTCATTGGATTTGATTCCATGAAAAATGCCAACGCAATTGGATCATTATTATTTGAAGCTTGGTTTGGAAAATTTGGAGCAAAGGTGTTTGATTTTGCCATGGTATTAAGTGTACTCGCTTATGTGAATGTAATTTTAATGAGTAACCCAAGAGTGATGTTTGCCATGAGTGAGGATGGAGTATTGCCTAAATTATTTCAAAGTACGCATCCGAAAACGGGTGCATTGGTTCCAGGTTTAACTATTTTTGCTATCACCACAGCCTTGATTACTTTTTTTGGAAAAGGGGTGGATGATGTATTAAGTTTTAGTATCTTTTTGGATTGCATGGGGATGAGCACTTCTGCGGCAACCCTTTTATTACTTAGAAAAAAGAAACAAGGAGATGCCTCAGTTACAGGCATTCTTAAAAAGTGGACACCTATTCTTTGCGTGATTTTTGTACTATCCTATTTTATGGTAGCCATTGCGGTCGTAATTGATAAACCCTACTCGGCATTAACTGCTTTAATACTATTGGCCTTGGTTTTAGGTATATACCGCGTTTTTTATCATCAAAAAAAGGCCTTTTAACCCTTTTTTGGCTCCACTTGTCTAATATTTCAAAAGCTTAGCAGTTATGAGTTACTTTTGTGAAAGCAAAATGAACTTTTGTTAGACAAAACACATATGATTAAAATGAGATATATCCTTTCTTTATTAATGGTCGCACTTAGCACAGGTGTGATTGCTCAAGAACCTGAAAAATGGGATCTTAAAACCTGCGTAGAATACGCCATTCAGCACAATATCTCTGTTCAACAAGCAGATGTTCAGGCCAGATTAGCCAAATTACAAGCAGATTTGGCAAAGAACAGTCAATTGCCTTCAGTGAGTGGAAGTTCGGGTATGGGGTTAAGATTAGGTCGTTCAATTGATCCTACTACCAACGGGTTCACCAACACACAGTTTTTGTACAACAATTTTGGTTTAAATGGTGGAGTACAAATTTTCAATGCAGGTAAACTAAAAAACAATGCATCTGCTACTCAATATAGTTGGCAGGCAAGTTTAGCAGATATGCAAAATGCTGCTAATGATATTTCATTGAATGTGGCAACATTTTATTTACAAATTCTTTCTGCTATTGAGCAAACAGAAATCGCTAAAATTCAAATTACTCAAACCAAGGAGCAATTAACAGCTACTAAGAAAAGAGTAGATGTTGGATTACTGCCTGAAATTAATTTATTAGAATTAGAAACACAATTGGCTAATGATAGCAGTAATTATATTTCTGCTATTTCTAATGTGGAGCAAAGCAAGTTAAGTTTGAAGGCCTTGTTGAATCTGGATGCTGCAAAATCTTTTGATGTAGTGGTTCAGCCAGTGGAGCAGATTCAATTACAAAATTTTGCGGACTTGCAACCTGAATATGTTTTCAGTATTGCTTCTCAAAATTTACCCAATGTGAAAGCAGCCAATTACAGAGTAAAAGCAGCTGAAAAGAATGTGAAATCTGCAAAAGCCAGTTTTTCACCAAGTCTTAGTTTTGGTTATGCATTAAGTTCCAATTTTTCTAATCAGTTTAAATACATAAGCGGTTATGAATTCAGTGGCTATAGTACGCCAACTGCAGTATCTCCTTACGTGAATATCAACAATACAAAATACTATGTTCAAAGTCCGGTATTTACCACTACCAGTGCCACAAGAAACTGGAGTAGTATTTGGAAAGGATGGGGAACTCAAGTAGATAATAACTTTGGTCAGAGTTTAGGTTTTCAATTGAATATTCCGATTTTCAACGGAGGTCAAGCGAAAATTGCATATCAACAAGCTAAATTAAATTTTAGATCTGCATCCTTACAAGAAGAGAATACGCAGAGAAAGTTAAAGCAAGATATTTTTTCAGCGTATACCAATGCTGTAGTGGCGTTGAATAAGTTAAATGCTACTCAGAAAGCCATGACATCTGCAGAAAAGGCATATTCTTTTGCAACTAAAAGATATGAACTTGGCTTGCTTGGGACGATCGAATTATTGAATAATCAAAATAACTATTTAAAAGCAAAAGTTAATTTTAAATCAGCTCAATATGAGTATGTATTTAGAATAAAATTATTAGAGTTTTATAAAGGGGTGAATTTGACATTATAATATCATTTGAAAAATTGAAAATAAACAACAATGAATAAGAAACTCATTTGGATCTCGGTTAGCGTAATTGCAGTAATTGCTTTATTAATTGGCTTAAAAAAAGCAGGGGTAATTGGTAAAGAAGAAGGTACTGAAGTAACTACCGAAAAAGTAGCTTTAAGAACTATTACAGAATCTGTAAATGCAAGTGGTAAAGTATACCCAGAGATAGAAGTTAAAGTAAGCCCAGATATTTCTGGAGAGATTGTTAACTTGTTTGTAGAAGAAGGTGATAGTGTTAAAAAAGGACAGTTATTGGCAAAGATTTATGCAGATATTTATTCTTCACAAAGAGATCAAGTTACTGCAAGTGTGAATCAGGTAAAGGCGCAATATGAAAATGTTAAAGCGAATTTAAGTGGTTTAAAGACAGTCTATGAAAATGCGAAAGCAACCAATGAGCGCTACAAAAAATTGTTTGCGGAAAAAATTGTTTCAAGATCAGAATATGAGCAAACTGAACAAGCATTTAGATCTGCTGAGTCTAATTACAATGGAGCAAAAGAATCTATCAAAAGTGGAGAAGCTCAAATTCAAGGTGTAAGAGCGCAATTGGCTCGAGCAGAAAAAGATTTAGCACGTACTTCTATTCTTGCACCAATGGATGGAATTGTAAGTTCAATGAGTGTAAAGAAAGGAGAAAGAGTAGTAGGTACAGCACAAATGGCGGGTACTGAAATGATGCGTGTAGCGGATATGAAAAGTATTGAAGTAAGAGTGGATGTTGGAGAAAACGATATAACTAAAGTTAAAATTGGTGATACTGCATTAGTTGAAGTGGATGCCTACAATAATAGAAAATTCAAGGGTATTGTATATAAGATTGCTAATCCTGTTTCAGCTGCTAGTTCTGCTTTAGCCTCAACTACTGAAGTAGCAAACTATAAAGTACATATTCGTTTATTTACTGATAGCTATCAAGATTTGATTAAAGAAAATGCGAAGTTTCCATTTAGACCAGGAATGACGGCAAGTGCAGATATCCAAACAAAATCTAAAATTAATGTAGTTTCAGTTCCATTAAATGCAGTAACTACAAGAGATAAAGAAGGTCAAGGAAAAGAAACAAAAGTATCTAATAAGGCGAATAATAATAACGAAGAACCGGCTAAAGCGGAAGAAGAATTATCTGAGGTTGTATTTATTTTACAAAAAGACAATAAGGTTAAAATGGTAAAGGTAAAAACAGATATTCAAGACTTAAACTATATCGAAGTAGAAGGCGTTAAAGTAGGAGATGTGGTAGTGACTGGTCCTTATAGTACAGTGAGTAAGTCATTAAAAGAGGGAGACCTAGTAAAGCCGGTGACAAAAGAAAAATTATTTGAAGAAAAGAAGTAAGTGATATGATACCAAAAAGGGCTGCTCAAAAAGAACAGCCCTTTTTTTATGTCTTTTCGTACCTTTGACAAATGCAACCATTAAAAATTGGAATTATAGGTAGTGGAAGTTGGGCTACAGCTATTGCGAAGATTGCTGCAGACAATGGCAATCATATTGCTTGGTGGGTTCGCCAACAGGCCAATATTGACTATTTCAAAAAACGACATCATAATCCACACTATTTAAGAAATGCATATTTTGATGTAACTGCCATTCAGTTTTCATCTGATATTGTTGAAGTGATTGAAGCATCTGAGGTAATCATCATTGCTGTACCTTCAATTCATATTGTTTCATGTTTAGAAAAAGTAGAAGCCAAACATTTAGTAGGTAAAAAAATTGTGTCTGCGGTTAAAGGGGTTTTGCCTATTCATAATATTCTTTTGCATCAATATTTAGAAAAAGTATATCAGTTTCCTTTAGAAAACTATTTTACTTTGTTAGGGCCAAGTCATGCAGAAGAAGTAGCAGCAGAACAATTGTCTTATCTAACTTTTTCGGGCGTAGATTTAGCTTTTGCAGAGCAAATTGCCAACTGCTTTAAGTCTGAATATATAAACACCATTGTTAATTCAGATGTGATAGGTGTTCAGTATGCAGGGGTAGTAAAAAATATTTATGCTTTAGGTGCAGGTATTGCACATGGTTTAGAATATGGCGATAATTTTTTAAGTGTATACATTGCGAATTGTGCCAATGAAATGCAATTATTATTAAGTGCAATTATGCATCATGAAGGAAATGTTTGCAAAGGTATTAATTATAATGCATCAGTTTATTTAGGTGATTTATTAGTGACTTGTTATTCATTACATAGTAGAAACAGAACCTTCGGAAATATGATTGGAAAGGGATATTCTGTTAGAGCTGCAGAATTAGAGCTAAACATGGTAGCAGAAGGGTACAATGCAAGTAAATGTATCATGACGATAAATAAAACTTTAAATATGCAAATCCCCATCATTAGGGCAGTCTATGCCATTTTATGGGAAGGAGCATCTCCTGAAGATACTTTTAAAGAGATGGAGAAGACCCTACTATAAAAAACTCAGAAGCAATTCCATCTGCTAAAAATTTCGCTGATCGCTCAAGACAATAACCATCATTGGTTTGGTTGAATATTTTTTGTTGTTCCAATTGGTTCATTATCTGTTGGGTGTGCTTCAAATAAGCTGCTCCGAATTTTGTTTCAATTAAGCTAAGGCTAAAACCCTCCATACATCTTAAAGAGATCATGATATATTCGTTGTATTGAGTGCTTAGGTTCAATGTTTCACTTTCAAAATTCAACTCACCTTTTTTTAAAGCTTTTATATACAGTGCATTATTGGCAATATTCCATTGTCTAGTAGATCCATTGTAGGAATGTGCTGAGGGGCCTAGTCCTAAGTATTCAATACCTTTCCAATAGCTACTATTGTGTTGACTTCGACTACCAGGCTTTGCAAAATTAGAAATCTCATAATGTTCAAAACCATGTTCTTGTAAAAAGTCTACAATGATTTCGAAGTGTGCTGCTTGTTCTTCATTCACCACATTACTGATTTGTCCTTTTTGAATCATGGAGTGTAAGGCAGTTTTTTCTTCTACTGTCAACGCATAACAGGAAACATGAGGAATTGCATATGCTTTGATCAAATTCAAATCAGCTAATAACTGATCTTTGGTATAATGGGGAGTTCCGTAGATTAAATCAATACTTATATTTTCAAACCCTGCTTTTTGAGCAGATTGAATGGCTTGATGAGATTGGCCTACTTCATGAGCTCTATTCATCCATGACAAAGCATCATTTTGAAAACTTTGTATCCCAATACTTAGTCTGTTGACACCCAGCTGTTTCCAAAGTTTAAGTTGCTCATTATTGATATCGTCAGGATTGGCTTCTAAACTGAACTCTATCGATTCATGTAATACAAAATGCTTCTTTAAAGCATTCATGATTTTATGTAACTGAATCGAAGATAATAAAGAAGGGGTGCCTCCACCAAAGTAAATGGTTTGAATGGGCGTAGAAACATAGTCTTTTCGTAGTTCAATTTCAATCAATAATGCCTCCAAAAAAGCATCGATATGCTGGGTCTGTGTACTAAAATGAAAATTGCAATAATGGCAAGCTTTTTTACAAAAAGGGATATGTATGTAAATTCCTGCCATGGCTTAATTTAAAGCACAAAGCTAGTCATTAGTTACTAATTCTGACCTAGTATACTTATTTTTGCATCGATGTTTTCAACTATTCAAAAATTATTATTCATTGTACTAGGGTCATTGGTATTGAGCTCCTTTACCCAGGTGGATAGTGTTTCTAGAAAAGTAGATAGCGCACTGGCTTTAATCGATACAGTGGCTAAAAAAGACACATTAATGATACAGTATGTTCCAGTCATTCCTAAATCTTTTCAACTTGCTGATGCCAATCATTTCAGTTTTTTACATGGCGCTATTATTGATTCCAATTATAATCCCTTAAAAGATTATAAAGCCTATTTTGCACAAAAGAAAAATGCTTTTAAGTTATATAACGAATTAGTCACTAAATCAAAAGATGCTCCAATTATTTTTAGAATTGAACAAAGATTTTCTTTACCTGATAAAGACATTTTATTTTATAGCATTTTTGGTTTGCTTTTCTTGTTTGCTTTTGTGCACAATGTTTATCCTCAATATTTTCCTAAATTATTTAGCCAGTTCAATCAATCATCATTAAGAATGCTTCAAAATAGAGAACAGTTATTGCAAAATAATTTAGCTTCTTTGTTAATGAATATGGGTTTCATTTTGAGCTTTTCTTTAATGGCTACTTTACTTATTTTTAATAGACATTTACTGCCACTGTCTTTTTGGGAGGGGTATGCATATATCTGTTTATTTTTTGCCAGCTTATATATAGGAAAATATCTTTTTTTATTGCTTGCTGGGTATACGTTTAATACAATGGAATTAGTACAAACCTATGTTTTTGTGATCTTTATGATCAATAAAGTATTGGGGATTTTGCTCATTCCTTTTATCCTTATTTTGGCATTTGCCAAGCCCTATTTCTATGATTTTGCCATCATTGGAAGCGCCGTTTTGGCAGTATTATTGATCCTCTATAGGTACCTGTTTTCTTTAACAACTGTTAGGAATAAATTACATATATCCTCCTTCCATTTTTTTCTTTACCTTTGTGCTTTCGAAATAGTGCCTATCTTGATTTTGTATAAATTAGTTGTACAATATTTTGGAGGTACTTATTAAAACTGGAAAGTGAAAATGGCAATAAAAAAAATTCTTATTTCTCAGGCTAAACCAGAGAGTGAAAAATCTCCCTATTTTGATTTGGAACGTAAGTACAATGTATCATTGTTTTTCCAGCCTTTAATTCAATTGGTGGCTATTCCTGCTAAAGATTTCAGAAAAACTAAAATTGATATTACAGAATATACTGGTGTGATTTTCACCAGCAAAAATGCTATTGATCATTTTTTCAGAACCTGCGATGAATTAAAAGTAAATATCAATCAGGATACCAAATATTTTTGTATTACGGAATCTGTTGCTTTATATCTTCAGAAATTTATCATGTACCGAAAGCGTAAAGTTTTCTTTGGTTCTGATGGTACCAACAAGAAGTTATTTGATGTGTTGAATAAACATAAAGCCAACGAAAGATTCTTGTATGTATGTAGCGAAAACCAACAAGACAATGAGATTGTAAATTGGTTAAAAGATCATAGTTGTACTTTTGAATTAGGCTACATGTACCGTTCAGAGAGTACTGACATTAAGCCGCTGTTGAAAGAGCATAAATTTGACGCCATTTGCTTATTCACACCTAGTGGTTTGAAAAGCTTCTTAGATAATCAACCAGGATTCAAACAAAACGGCACTGTCATTGGTGCATTTGGTTCGAATACTTGTAAAGCCGTTGCAGATGCTGGCCTTACATTGCATATTCAAGTTCCTAGTCCACAAACACCCAGCATGGTGGCAGGTCTAGATCAATTCTTAGCTCAGCAGACTAAAAAGAAGTAAATTGCACTTTATGAGTGCTAACACTACATTCACGAATGCGCTCATTCATGAGCAAAGCCCCTATTTGTTACAACATGCACATAATCCAGTCCATTGGATTGCATGGTCCCCTTCCGTTTTTGAACAAGCGCAATCTCAAAATAAACCTATTTTACTAAGTATTGGTTATGCGGCATGTCATTGGTGTCATGTAATGGAAAGAGAGAGTTTCGAAAATGAGGAAGTGGCCCAGTACATGAATACTCATTTTATTAATGTAAAAGTAGATAGAGAAGAGCGACCAGATGTGGACCAAATTTATATGGATGCATTGCAAGCCATGACTGGCTCAGGGGGTTGGCCATTGAATATTTTTTTATTGCCTAACGGCAAACCTTTTTATGGAGGCACCTATTTTCCTCCTAAAACTTTAGCCCAAAGAGCCTCTTGGATGGATGTGTTAAAAGGCGTTCATGAAGCCTACCAAACCAATAATGAAAAATTAATCGAGCAAGCAAATCATTTAACCAATCATTTGTTTCAAACAAATATCAAAGAAAAAACTGCTACTCATTTATCGGAAGTCTATCCAACTATGGAAGAGTTTGATTTGATGGCAAAAAGACTTTTACAAAATGCGGATACACAATGGGGTGGATTTGGTGCTGCGCCTAAATTTCCGCAAACATTTTCTATACAAATTTTATTAAGAAATTATTTCGCTCACAAAGATCAATCCGCAATAGTTCATGCAGTAAGAAGTTTAGATAAAATGATTCAAGGTGGACTCTATGATCATTTAGGTGGTGGATTTGCAAGATATAGTACAGATACACAATGGCAAGCACCGCATTTTGAAAAGATGTTGTATGATAATGCGCTTTTAATAACTGTTTTGTCCGAAGCGTATCAGATCACTAAAAAAACAGTTTATACAAAAGTCATTGAAGAAACAATTCAATTTGCTTTTAGAGAATTATCTGATCCAACTGGAATGTTCTATGCAGCATTGGATGCAGATAGTGAGGGGGTTGAAGGTAAATTCTATACTTGGTCTTATCAAGAATTACAAGCTCTTTTACCAGAAAATATATTTAAACCATTCTGTCAATATTTTCAAATAAAGGAAGAAGGTAATTGGGAATATACCAATATTATTTGGACTACCGATCTAATTGAAAATGCTTGGAAAGATGATCTAGTGGCAGCTAAAAAAATGTTGTTTACTCAAAGAGAAAAAAGAGTTCGTCCTGGAACAGACACCAAAATTTTACTTTCTTGGAACTGTTTAATGATTATTTCCTTATCTAAGGCTTATGCAATTACACAAGACAAAGCCATATTAGAAAGAGCAGAAAAAAATATGGAGTGGTTGTCTGTAAATATGTTATCCAAAGAGGGTTATCTTTTCCATAGTTACACCAATGGTCATACAAAATCAATGGCTTTTTTAGAAGATTATGCAACATTGATACAGGCGTTGATTGAATTACATAAAACCACTGGGAATACTGCATACCTGCTTCAAGCAAAACAATGGATGAACTATGTTCAACTACATTTCATAGATGAAGAAGGGGTTTTCTTTTATTTTACAAGTGATGAACAATTAGATGGCATTATTCGTAAAAAAGATAGTTATGATGGAGCTATTCCAAGTAGTAATGCTATGATATGTTTAAGTTTAATTTATCTTGGTCGAATTTTTGATGAGCCAATTTGGATGGATCAAGCGTATAAAATGCTGGCATCTATGCATACTATGTTGATTCAGTATCCAAGTTCTTTTGGCTATTGGGCACAGAGCTTTTTTCAAATAGCATATGGCTTAACAGAGGTAGTAGGAATAGGAAATGACGTAAATAAAAAGTTAACGCCTATTTTAAATAAATTCTTACCTCATGTATTACCACTTTGGTTAAAGCAAGCGGAAAGCCAATTTCCACTGTCAAGGGATAAGAAAGTTATTGATAATCAATATTTTATATGTAAGAACAAAACATGTTCTATTCCAACGGATGATCTAGAAGGTATTTTAGCAAATATCTAACATTTAGAATACTTAAATTGCGCGTCCGAATTCTATTGAGAATCAAAGAGTTTAGTAATAAAATCCAAAAAAAAACGTTTTTATAAAGATCTGTTTATCCAGGTTAAAAATTTGATATGAGTAAGCAAACAATAAATTTCAGAATCGGTTTTCCTGCTTTTATGCTGATTACGGTATTGGTGTCATTGGTTTTAATGTCTCAAAGACCTGGTCGATCTCGTCAACCAAGATTTTCCTCTGATAGGTATACCACTGAAATTCCTGCTGGTTCTTTTTACATGGGTCCAAGTGATGAACAAGTAGATTTATCTATGGTGAATAGAAAAAAACTAGTTTCTATTAACAGTTTTTGGATGGATAAGACAGAAATCACCAATGAACAATATAGAAGATTTGTAAATTATGTTGCGGATTCTTTGAAATTTTTGGCGATCTACAAGGGAGGTATCAATCAATCTGATGAAGATACTTTAAGAGTGGATTGGAATAGAGCTTCAAGAATCAATATGAAAAGTAGAGCGGTCTTAGAAAGATTGAATGAATTATTACTAAGTCCAGACAATCGAATTCAAGGAAGAATTGATTTGGATCCTAACAAATTAATCTATCGTTATTCTTATGTAGATTTAAAAGCTGCTGCAAAATCTTCAAAAGGTTTAGAAAAATCATTAAGTGATTTTATCGTTACCCAAAACCAAGCAATCTATCCAGATACATTGGTATGGATGAGAGACTTCTCTTATTCTTATAATGAGCCACAAACAAGATTATATTTCTCGCATGCAGCATACAATGATTATCCAGTAGTAGGTGTTACTTGGAAACAAGCCGTGGCTTTCTGTAATTGGAGAACTAACAATAGTGATTATTATTTAGGCAGGAAAGGTAGACCAGAATACAAGATAGATGGCATTTATAGATTACCAACAGAAGCGGAGTGGGAATATGCAGCAAGAGGAAATGCTAAATCAAATGCCATGTATCCTTGGGGCTCTCCTTATACAAGAACATCTCAAGGTAGATTGTTAGCTAATTTTAAACCTGGAAGAGGAGAGTATTTTAGTGGTGGAGATAAAGACAGAACAGATAATATCTATACTACTAAAGTTGGTAGTTTTAATCAAAACTTAAATGGCTATGATTTGTACGACATGTCTGGTAATGTAGCTGAATGGACAAGTTCTGTGTTTTATGAAGGTGGGTATAATTTCTTGGGAGATTTTAGCCCAAGTGTTGAATTTAATGCCAAAGATGAAGATCCTATTTTGATGAAAAGAAAAGTCATCAGAGGTGGCTCTTGGAAAGACATAGCTTATAATATACAAGTGAGTACAAGAAATTATGAATACCAAGACACTGCTAAATCTTATATTGGATTTAGATGTGTTTTAACAATGGGTCCTAGAAACAAATAACTACAAATTAAATAATCAAATTATAAATTAATCTGATGGCAAATACCATTTCTCCCAAAACAAACAAAATTATTAATGTTGTTATCTCTTTAGGCGCAGCAATTGTTATTCTTGGTGCTTTAACCAAATTAATTAATTTACCTGGTGCAGACTGGTTATTAGTTGTTGGATTAACAACGGAAGCAGCCATTTTTGTAATTTATGCATTTTTGCCTCCTCCAGACATGAGTGCGCCAAGTGTTGGTGCTACTGAATCAGTAGTTGCAAGTATGGAAGCTGCAAAATTAGACGAAGCAGCATTTAAAAAATTAAGTACAAGTTTTGAAAAATTAAATGATACAGCTAAACACTTAGGAGATTTAGCTGATATGGCTAAATCAAGTAAAGATTTCACTAACAATACTAAAGATGCAGCGATAGCTTTAGGCACAGTAAAAGATTCTGTTGCAAGTGTAGCTAATAATTTAGGAAGTTTTGCGTCTGCATCTGACGGCGTTAAAAATTTAAATGAACAGTTTGTTACCATGACTAAAACGATGGAAGCAATGAATAATTATTACGGTAAATTATCTGAGGCTTCTAACGCAATGTCAAGTTCAGCTGCAGATGCAGTTAGAGCAAAAGAACAAATTGCATTATTAGCGGATAATTTAACTAAGTTAAATCAGATTTACGGTAATATGTTAACCGCAATGCAAGGACGTTAATTTAAGCAGGAACAACAATATCATTTTTAAAACTAGTATAGATGTCATTACCCAAGGAGCCGAGGCAGAAGATGATCAACATTATGTATTTGGTGTTAACTGCATTATTGGCATTAAATGTATCTAGCGAAATTTTGAATGCATTTAAAACTATCGAACAAAGTTTGACTAATGCAAATGTAATTATTCAAAAAAAGAATACAGACATTATCAAATCGCTACAAAATAAATTAGAAGATCCAAAGACTGCTGAAAAAGCAGCGATTTGGTCTCCAAAAGCGGCAGAAGCTCAAAAGCTGTCTGACGAAATATATGCTTATGTTGAATCTTTGAAAACGGGTTTAAAGAAAGAAGCGGGACTAACTATAAAAGATGGTGTGGAGCAATATAACGATCACGATTTAAGTTCCACCACAAGATATTTTTTAAAAGGGGCGACTCCTAATAAAGGAGTTGAATTATTAACAAGATTAACTGAATACAAAAATAAATTGGCTGCTTTAGATCCTGCAATCGCAAAAGAGGTTATACCCAATTTGCCTTTGGATTTAACAATTCCTACAACATCTTCTATTGCGGGTAAAAACGATTGGGGTTATGCTTACTTTAATATGACTCCTCCCATTGCAGCTGTAACCATCTTAACTAAGTTTCAAAACGATATTAGAAATTGTGAGTCACAGGTAATGGAATATTGTCATAAAGAAATTGGTGAAGTAGAATTAGTATATGATCAGTTTAATGCTTTTGCTTCTTCTAATTCACAGTATTTGATGTCAGGAGAAGAGTTGGTTATTACTGCGGGTGTAGGGGCATTTAGCAGTGCAGCAAAACCAACTATTAGTATTGATGGAGCGGTATTGCCTATTGGTCCTGATGGAACAGCTTCTTATAAATCTGTTGCAGGTTCACCAGGTTTAAATAGCAAGCGTGTAAGAATTTCATTCTTAAAACCCAATGGAGAAACTGCTGTCGTAGAAAAAGAAGTAAAGTATACAGTGGGAACACCTACTGGCTTAGTTGTTTCAACTGATAAGACAAGGGTATTTTATAAAGGCTTGGATAATCCTTTAAGTGTAACAGGTGGTGGTGGAGCAGAAAAAGTAAATGTAAGTATAGAGAGTGGTGGAGCAACCGTCAGAAGAGCTGGACCTGGTCAATATGTGATAAATTGTACTCAATTAGGTGCAGTTACTTTAAATGTAAACGATGGTAAATCAATTAGCAAAGTAACTATTCCAGTAAAGAGAGTTCCAGATCCCATTGCTATTGTAGGTGGAAGTGCAGGTGGCAATATGGCTGCAAGTGTTTTCAGAGCTCAACAAGGTGTGATTGCTGATCTTAGAGACTTTGTGTTTGAAGGAATTAAATTCAATGTAGTTTCTTATTATGTTATTTGTACAGGTAAAGGATTTGACGAGCCTGATTTTGAAGAAGTCATTGGCCCTAGATTTTCTGGCGGTGCTTCTGCTTTAATCAAGCGCTGTCAGCCCGGAACAACAGTAACTATTGGTGAAATCAAGGTAAGTGAGCCAGGGGGTGGAACGAGAAAATTAGACCAAACAATTACTTTCATTCTTCAATAAAGAAAGTGATTTAAAAATAAGTTGTTATGAAAAAGACCTATTTAGTATTAATTGTATCTACGACATTATTTGTACAAACCAATAGTTTTGCGCAATTTAATTTGCCTAAGAAAAAAGGTGCGACTTCAAAACCTACTACAGATAAGGTGGTGCCCACTTCTCTTGTAGAAGTTGCGCCAGTTCAAGTAGTACCCGCTCCAACAACTAATAACAATATCCTTGATCCAAATATCAAACCTACTAAAGTAATAGATACCACTGTAGTGGGCGGTTTTAATAGTAACAATAAAAAAAGCCTTAGAAATAATTATGCATTTTTCTCTGAAACAAAAAAGAGAAGAGGAGTACAAGAACGTTTTCCCTTACCTTATGAAAATTTAAGAGAAGAAGATGCTTTGTTTAGTGAGTTTGTTTGGGAAGAAATTGACGCTAGAGAGAAAATTAATAGACCCTTTATTTATCAAGCATATGATGATAATGGAGATCAAAGATTCTTTGCAATTTTATTGAGAGCTATTGAAAAAGAGGGTATTACTGCATTTGGAGCGGAAGATGATCGCTTTACGACACCTTTAAGCATGGATGAGATAAATGCTAGCTTAAAAGGAACATTAGATACACAATTGGTGCAGAATGTAGATAATCCAAATATATATGATACTTCGGTGATCTATAATACTAAATTAGCGCCACAGCCTGATTCAATTTATACATTTAGATTAAAAGAGCAATACATTTTTGATAGCAAAACAAGTAGAATGTATTGCAGAATTATTGGTATTGCTCCAGTAGCATCTATTCAAATTAGAGACAAAGTGATTAAAAGACCTTTGTTCTGGATTTATTATCCTGATCTAAGACCTATTTTAGCTCGTAACGAAGTGTACAATCCTAAAAATATGTCTAGTAGAATTACTTGGGAGGAATTATTTGAAAGCAAATTCTTTAATGCTTATATCATTAAATCTACTTTAGACAATTACAATGACAAACCTTTAAATGCATTGTACAAAGATCCTATTAGAAGATTGATTGAAGGAGAGAAGATTAGACAAAAGATTTTCAACTACGAGCAAGAGCGTTGGGTGTATTAATTGGCTTCTTTAGCAAAAGCTTCCAATAATATTTTAGTTTTTTGCGTTCCAATAATTTCCTTTAGCAATGCAGGGCTAGCCTTCTTTACTTTATTGGCAGATTTAAAATACTGCAATAGTATTTCTTTAGTTTTAGGTCCAATCCCTTCAATATGGTCAAGTCCTGTTTCTAAAGCTCCTTTGGAACGTTTGTTTCTGTGAAATTGAATGCCAAATCGGTGAACCTCGTCTCTGATATTTCGAATCAATTTATGTGCCTCACTATTCCAGTTGAGCAAAATAGAATTGCTATCACCTACAAAAAATAGTTCTTCTATATTTTTTGCCAAACCCACCATGGTTACTTTATCTTGAATTCCTAGTTCTGTTAATGCTTCCAATGCAGCATTCAATTGTCCTTTGCCGCCATCGATAATCACTAATTGAGGTAGTGCTTGGTTTTTAGTGATTACAGAATGATATCTTCTATATACCGATTCCTTCATGCTGGCAAAATCATTGATACCCACCACGGTTTTGATATTGAATTTTCTATAATCTGATTTACTGGGTACACCATTTTTAAAACACACCATTGCAGAAACAGGATAAGCACCTTGGAAATTCGAGTTATCAAAACATTCTATATGGTTAGGAATTTGCCCAAGGTGTAAAACCTCTTTCATCTCTTCTAATACGCTATTAGGACTGGTATCAGTGACTAATAATAAAGCTTGCTTATGTTTCCATTCTTTCAATGCATAGTCAGCATTTTTTTGAGAGAGTGCTAATAATTGTTCTTTCTCTCCGACTTTTGGAATGGTGTATTTGATTGAAGGAATGATGTCTTCGGGTTCAAATGGCACTATAATTTCGTTAGCAGTAGATCCAAGATTTGATCTAAAATAATGAATGGCAAATGCTAGGACTGTTTCTTTGGACTCTTCTAAAGGAATAGATAAAGGCAACATATGTGTTTGAACGATTCTGCCATCTTGTACCATTAAGTAGTTTACATATGCTTGATCTTCAAAATGAGCAATACTAAACACGTCCATTGCATGTTGTTGTTTAATATATACCACAGATTTTGTTTGGTATTGCTCTAGTTCTTCTATCTTTTTTTTGGTAAGCGCTGCTTTTTCAAAAGCTAAAGCACCTGCTTGCTCATTCATTTCCTTATTCAAATGGGCAATCAAAGGTTTTACATTACCTTTCAATAAATTGGTAACCTGCTCTAAAGATTTCTCATAATCTTCTTCTGTTTGCAATCCTTGACATGGACCTTTACAATTGCCTAGATGGTATTCCAAGCAAACTTTAAATTTTCCTTTTTCAATATTTTTTGGTGAGAGTGGCAGGGTACATGTTCTTAAAGCAATACTTTCTTTGATATGTTTGATTAATTCTCTAACTGCAAATACATGTGTAAAGGGTCCATAATAAGTGGAGCCGTCTTTTATTTTTCTTCTAGTCAAAAATACTCTTGGAAAATGTTCATTTTTGATAACGATATAAGGATAAGTTTTATCGTCCTTTAAATTAATATTATACTTTGGTTGATAGTTTTTGATCAACTCATTTTCTAAAATGAAAGCATCATGTTCTGAGTTCACAATGGTAAACTGAATATCTT
>JACCDL010708343.1_pt1 | contig 28206 bp, 25 predicted proteins | sample 7441931 | NCBI WGS metagenome assembly JACCDL01 (sample SAMN15323437, study PRJNA562643) | freshwater metagenome | isolation source: river surface water | place: USA:Blue River Watershed | collected 2017-08-16 | reverse complement strand
CGGTCAGGCGGCCTCCCGCCAGTCTCCATTGACGTCTTCGAAGACCATCCGATCCTGCTGCTGCCGATCCAGGTCCGCCAGTTGCTCAATCAGCAACCTGACCCGTACGTTGCCATCGATGGCTTCGAGATAGAGCGCCTGCATCAGGCGGCAGGCACTGCGGGGAACGCGCCCCCGGCGCTCCCACAGGGAAACGGCCTCCTCGGAGGCCCCGACCAGCTGCCCGAACCTGACCTGGGATAAATCAAGTTCCTTGCGCAGGAACCGAAACTCGCCGCCGGTCATGCCGCCCTTCTGCGCAATGGCGCGGCCGATGGCCCGGTGCAATCCATCGGCATCGGCGATGGCAACCGCAAAACCGCCTGCGACCTTGCGCTTTCGGTACCCATTGGCCAGCCAGACATTCTGGAGACCCGACTCCGTGTAGTGATACATCGCAACATCCTTCAAAACACAGTGACCACGGCGATCCAGCCGCCTGAGTCGTCCTTCTCGATCGCGGCCGTCACACGCACCAGATCGCCTGCATGGTGATGGCGCAGCGTGCATTTCCAGTTCCCCCTGATGTTCTCGTGTGCATGTTCGTCGATGACACCGAGCCGCAGACAGGCGTAGACCTGCGTGCGGGTGATGTGGCGCTCGCGCATACGCTTCTTTGCATGAGGCTCGATGAAGACGTTGCCGGTGTCTTGCGCCAGCTCCCGAATGATGCGAAGCATGTTGGCGTCATTCAAGGGCAACGGAACAGGATCGGCCATACCCGTAATTATTACGGGTTTTTGCCATCCTGGCTCAGGCTACGCTGACGGCCCGAGACATTGCCTCACGGAAAGCAAAAATCCCCTGCAAGTCGAGACCCGCAGGGGATTGGATTGGTAGGCGCGATTGGACTCGAACCAACGACCCCCACCATGTCAAGGTGGTGCTCTAACCAGCTGAGCTACGCGCCTGTGTTCGTTCGAAGCCCGCGATTGTAGCAGGGTTCTCCCCTGGGCCCGGGCGGGTGCCACTCACCGACGACGCGCCGCACGCACCCCCGTCACCTCGCGCACCTGCCCCAGCACCGCCTGCAGCCGGTGCGAATCCGAGATTTCGACGGTGAACGTCATCCAGGCCGTGCCCTTGACCGACTGCGTCTGCACGCCCACCACGTTCATCTTCTCCTTGGCAAAGACCTCGGAGATGTCTCGCAGCAGCCCCTGCCGGTCGGCGGCCTCGACCGAGACATCCACCGGATACACGGCCTGGCCATCGGCGCGCGGGCGGCCCCACTGGACTTCGATCACCCGCTCGGGGTTGCGGGCGGCCATCTCGCGCCAGTTGCTGCAGTCGCTGCGGTGGATGCTCACGCCCTTGCCCCGCGTGACGAAGCCGCCGATCGGGTCGGGCGGTGCCGGCTTGCAGCACTTGGCCAGTTGCGTCATGAGCGAATCCACGCCCACCACCAGCACGCCGCCCTTGGGCGTGTCCGCCGTGGCGCGCGGCTTCTTCAGGAGGAACTCGTCCTGCGGCAGCGGCGCGGGCGCCGGACGGAACAGGGCCTCGATGGAGCGCAGGGAGAATTCGTCCTTGCCCACCACCGCGAACAGGTCCTCGGCCGACTTGAACCCCAGCTGCGAAGCCAGTTCGTCCAGGCGCATGGCGGTGCGCCCTTCCCGCTGCAGCAGCTTCTCCACCGCCTCGCGGCCACGGGCCACGGTCTCGTCCTTGAACTGCTCGTTGAACCACGCGCGCACCTTGGCCCGGGCGCGCTGGCCCGCCAGGAAGCCCAGGTCCGGATTGAGCCAGTCGCGCGAAGGCCCGCCCTCCTTGGCGGCGATGATCTCCACGGTCTGGCCGTTCTTCAGCGGGGTGTTCAGCGGCACCATCACGCCGTCGATGCGTGCCCCCCGGCAGCGGTGGCCCAGGCTGGTGTGCACGGTGTAGGCGAAGTCGACCGGGGTCGAACCCTGCGTGAGTTCCACCACCGAGGCCTGGGGCGTGAGCACGTAGATGCGGTCCTCGAACAGGCCGGCACCGGCACCGGCCAGGTCGCGCTCCCACGCCAGCAGCTGGCGCAAGACGGCGATCTTGGTGTCGTATTCGCTGCCGGCGGTCACGCCGGCATAGCCCTTGGCCCCGGCCTCCTTGTAGGCCCAGTGCGCCGCGACGCCATGCTCGGCGTGGTCATGCATGGCCTGCGTGCGAATCTGGATCTCGATGGGCCGCCCGGACGCATCGCGCACCACGGTGTGCAGGGACTGGTAGCCATTGGGCTTGGGCCGCGCGATGTAGTCGTCGAACTCGCTGGCGATCGGCTCGAACTGCTGGTGCACCCAGGAGAGCGCGGCGTAGCACTCGCGCACCTCGCGCACGATGACGCGCAGCGCCCGCACGTCGAACACGTGGTCGAAGTCCAGGGACTTGCCCCGCATCTTCTTGACGATGCTGTAGATGTGCTTGGGCCGGCCCGCTACCTGTGCGTGCAGCCCCTGGGCCTGCAGCTCGCTCTCGAGCCGCGCGCGCAGCTGCTCGACGTAGTCCTCGCGCTCGACACGGCGTTCATCCAGCAGGCGGGCGACCTGCTTGTAGGTGTCGGGCTCCAGGAAACGGAAGGCCAGGTCCTCCATCTCCCACTTGACCTGCCAGATGCCCAGTCGGTTGGCCAGGGGCGCGAACACGTCCAGCACCTCGCGTGACACGCTTGCCGGCGGCAGCGTGCGCGAGGCCGCGTGCCAGCGCAGAGTCTGCAGACGCGAGGCCAGACGCAGCATCACGACCCGCAGGTCCCGCGAGAACGCAAGCAGCATCTTGCGGATGTTCTCGGCCTGTGCACGCGGCCCCTCCCCTTCGCGGGCCTGGCGCTGCACCGCCATCAGCTGGTTGGTGGCCAGCGCCAGCTCGGCGTAGCTCTCGCCGAAACCGCGGGCGATGCTCTCCTGCGGGCGCGCCAGGTAGGGGCAGGCATGCACCAGGTAGCTGGCGGCCTGCATGGCCTCGGAGCCGCCCATGTGGCGCAGGATGGCGGCCACCGCGTCGGCATGGGCCAGCGTGTTCTCGCCCGTGTCCAGCGTCTCGTGCGCGATCAGGGGTTCGGCGAAGCCGCGGGCGCGCGCCAGGGCATCGGCCTGCTGCGGCAAGGCCTGTTCCGCCGCCGCGACCAGTCCGGAAACCGGCGTGGCGTCGAGCGCCTGCACCGACTGGCTTTTCATGGCGGGCCCGGAACGTCAGTCCAGCAGGAAGGACACCACAGCGTCGACCTGGTCGCGTGACACGAAGGTGGGCGCATGGCCCACGCCGGCGAACTCCACGAGTCGGGCACCTGGCCCACGCTGCGTCATGGCCCGCGCGGTCTGCGCCGACAGCAGGTCGGACTCGGCGCCACGCACCAGCAGGATCTGCGCGCAGATGCGGTCCCACATCGCCCACAGCGCACCCTCGGCCTGGCGGGCAGCCTCCTCGGTGAGGGTCTCGTAGGGCACGGCAATCGCGGGGTCGTAGTGCAGCCGGACCCCGCCCTCGGGCAGGGCGCGCAGCATCGGCCGGGACAGGGCCAGCCACTGCTCGGGCGTGTGCGGGCCGAAGCTGGCGGACACGACAGCCATCGCGTCCACGGCCTCTTGCTCGGTGGCATACGGCCCCATGCGGCCGACATAGGTACGCAGGCGCTGCAACGCCTCCCATTCGATGACCGGGCCGATGTCATTGAGGACCAGCCGGCGCACCGGCACGGGCAGGGGCAAGTCAGGCGTGCCAAACAGGCCCAGCGCGATCAGACCGCCCATGCTGGTGCCCACCCAGTCCAGCCGGGTCAGGGGCGCTTGCCGATGCACCTGCGCGAGCCACTGGACCATGTCGCCCACATAAGTGGGGATCTGGTAGTCCCGGGGTTGCGCCAGCCGATCGCTGGCCCCGCGGCCAGCCATGTCCGGGCAGAGAACCCGCAGGTCACCGTGCGCGGCGTCGATCAAGGCCGCGGCCAGGACGTCGAAATCGCGCCCCTGGCGTGTCAGGCCGTGCACGCACACCACGGCATGCGCCGCATCGGCGCGCCCCCATTGCCAGTAGGACAGACGGCGCGACTCACCCGGGGACGGTCCCTCGCAGGTCGTGAAGTGGAGTTCGGGATCAGGCATGGACACGGCAGTGAAAGCCCGCAGGCGGGGCCGGGAAGTGCAGGCCGGAAAGGCCGGCGAAAAGCAGGATGCTAATGGATCGGCTGCGCCCAATTCCGGCCGGCGCGGAACGCCGCAGAGCCGCCCTATCAGCCACTTGAGTTAACGCAAGAATTGTAACGCGGTGTTAATATGAACCTTTAAGGAATCATTTGATGCAACAAGGCGATCAAAATCGCCTCAGTTACACAAAGACCGGAACACCATGACCCCCCACGCCGCACGCACCGACAAGATCCTGGTGGTGGACGACGACGCGCGGATCCGCGACCTGCTGCGGCGGTACCTGACCCAGGAAGGGTTCGAGGTCATCCTGGCCGAGGACGGCAAGGCACTGAACCGGCTCATGCTGCGCGAGACGGCCGACCTCATCGTCCTGGACCTGATGATGCCCGGAGAGGACGGCCTGTCCATCTGCCGGCGGCTGCGCGCCGCCAACGACCGCACGCCCATCATCATGCTCACCGCCAAGGGCGAGGACGTGGACCGCATCGTCGGACTGGAGGTGGGGGCCGACGATTACCTGGGCAAACCCTTCAACCCGCGCGAACTGCTGGCGCGTGTGCATGCCGTGCTGCGCCGGCGGCCCGCCCAGGAGGCGCCCGGCGCCCCCTCCTCCGAGAACGAAGTCGTCCACTTCGGCCCCTTCGCCTTCGACCTGGGCGCACGCACCCTGCGCAAGAACGGCGACGAGCTGCCCCTGACCACGGGCGAATTCGCGATGCTCAAGGCGCTGGTGCGGCATCCGCGCCAGCCCCTGTCCCGCGAGAAGCTCGCGCAGCTGGCACGCGGGCGCGAGTTCGAGCCCTTTGACCGCAGCCTCGATGTGCAGGTTTCCCGGCTGCGCAAGCTGGTCGAGGCAGACCCCGCCGCACCGCGTTACATCCAGACCGTGTGGGGTGTGGGCTATGTCTTCGTCCCCGACGGTGCCGGCTGAAGCGCCCGACGCGATCGCAGGCCCCTCCCAGGGGCCGCCTGCCGGGAGCGCCTCGTCACCCAAGGCCGCGTTCGCCGCCGCAGCCTTCCCTCGACTCGAGCTCTCTCTGTTCTGGCGCACCTTCTTCCTGCTGGCGCTGCTGCTGGTCGGCTCCATCGTGGCGTGGCTGCAGACCTTTCGCGCCCTGGAATTCGCACCGCGCGCCATCCAGACAGCGCAGCAGATCGCCACCCTGGTCAACCTCAGCCGTGCAGCGCTGGTCCACTCCGATGCGATCGCGCGTATTTCTCTCATCAAGACCCTGGCGGACCAGGAGCAGGTCCGCATCCAGCCCCGGGAACCCGGTGACCGCGCCTTGCCGCTGGACACGGGCGTGACGGAGCAACTCATCGCCGAGGAGCTCGAACGTCACCTGGGTCCGGACACCCAGCTGGCCGGCAGCGTCAATGACGAGCCAGGGCTGTGGGTCGGGTTCCGAATCGATGCGGACGCCTACTGGCTGCGCCTGGACCGCGCACGCTTCTCGCAGGTGGGCGGACGGACCTGGCTGATCTGGCTGGTGACAGCCGCTGGGTTGTCCCTGGCCGGTGCCGCCCTGATCGCCAGGTTGATCAACCGCCCGCTCAAGCAGCTGTCCTATGCCGCCAGCCGGGTACGCGATGGCGACTTCGACGCCAGCCGCCTGGACGAGCGCGCCGTCACCAGCGAGATCCGGGCGGTGAACATCGGCTTCAACCGCATGGCGCAGCAGCTGGGCAAGATCGAGCAGGACCGCACGGTGATGCTGGCGGGCATCTCGCACGACCTGCGCACGCCACTGGCCCGCTTGCGGCTGGAGACCGAGATGAGCGTGTCCGACCCGGACGCACGCGCCCACATGGCGGCGGACATCGACCAGCTGGACGCCATCATCGACAAGTTCCTGGACTACGCCCGCCCGGAGCCGACCCAGCTGCGCCCCGTGCACCTGGCCGAGGTGGTCCAGCATTGCGTGTACGCGGTGCAGGACCAGCCGGACCTGCGCATCCACCTGGATGTCCCCGCGCAGCTGCACGTGATGGCTGACGAGGTGGATCTCCAACGCGTGATCGCCAACCTGCTGGAAAACGCCCGCCGCTACGGCAAAACGCCAGACACCGAGCTGGCGCAGGTGGACGTGGCGGCCTGCCTGCGAGACGACTGGGTGGTGCTCAAGGTGCGTGACCACGGCAGCGGCGTGACGCCCGCCGCGCTGCGCAACCTCATGAAACCGTTTTTCCGGGGGGATACGGCCCGCACCGCAGCCACCGGGGCCGGGCTGGGCCTGGCCATCGTGGACAAGACGGTGCAACGCATGGGGGGCATCTTTTCGCTGGCCAACACCACATCCGGCGGGCTGACCGCGCACATCAAGCTGCAGCACGCACGCATGGGGCCGGGCAACACAGACCCTGCGCGGCGCAGCTGATCGCCCCCCTGCGCGGGCGTGGGGGACGCGAGGGCTTAGCGCGGGCTGAGGTAGCGAGAAGGATCCACCGGCTTGCCCTGCCGGCGGATTTCGAAATGCAGCTTCACGCGATCCGCGTCGGTGGAACCCATCTCGGCAATTTTCTGGCCCTTGCGCACGGTCTGGTCTTCCTTGACCAGCAGCGCCTGGTTGTGCGCGTAGGCGGTGAGGTAGGTGTTGTTGTGCTTGAGGATCACCAGGTTGCCGTAGCCGCGCAGGCCCGCACCGGCATAGACCACGCGCCCATCAGCCGCCGCCAGCACGGGGTCGCCGGCCTTGCCGCCGATGTCATAGCCCTTGTTGCGCGCTTCGTCGAAGCCCGCGAGCACCGTGAGGTTGCCGGGTGCGGGCCAGGCCCAGGCGATCTCTTCGTCGGCGGGAGAAGCGGCGGGGGACTCGTTGGCGGCACTGGCCTGTGAGGCCGGCTCCGCAGGCCGGGGCGCAGGCGCCGACGCGCCCCCCGAGGGCGTGACCACGGACTGCTGCACGGGCCGCGTGACGACCTCGCCCTGCGGCGGCTGGATGCGCAGCACCTGGCCGACTTCGATGGTGTTGGGGTTGGCCAGGCTGTTCCAGCGCGCGATGTCGCGCCAGGAATGGCCAGCGTCCAGGGCGATGCGCTGCAGGCTGTCGCCCGGTCGGACGGTGTAGTAGCCCGGCTTGCCGGCATGCTCGGCACCCGGCAATACGCGGGCGCCATCTTCCTGCTGCGGCGCATTCGATCCGGTCGCGCGCGAGCCCACGACACCCGCCTGCGGTCGAACCACCGGCGCGACCGCAGAGGCGGCCGGCCGCGCGCGCGCCATCGCACCGCGGTCTTCCACCGGCGCCGGCAGGCGGGTACCCGAGGCACACCCGGCCAGCACCCCGGCCACCAGCAGCAGACTCGCGAGACGGGGAACGCCGAAGGTTCGGCGCAAGGTCGACAAGAAAGACATCGTCTGCATCAGCTCAAGCGATACCGGATTTTAGGGGGACGAAATGCACGGGCTCCAGCGCGCTGTGCCGCAGCCCTGCCGCGGTCTTGTCGATCACGACCAGGGCCTGCTGCCCTCCAGGCATGACGGTGGGCGCGACGATGCGCCCGCCCACGGCCAGCTGGTCGATCCAGGCCTGGGGCACGGCCTCCCCGCCGGCCGCGGCGATGATGCCAGCGTAGGGCGCGCCCTTCGGGTAGCCCACCATGCCGTCACCAAACAGCAGGTGCACATTGGGCAGGCGCAGCGGGCGCAGGTGGTCGCGGGCCTTGTCATGCAGCCCGCGCAGACGTTCGATGCTGTACACCTCGCGCGCCACGCAGGCCAGCACCGCCGCCTGGTAGCCGCAGCCGGTGCCGATCTCGAGCACGCGCCCCAGGGGCGTGCCATCGGGCTGCCCGGCCAGGAGCAGCTCGATCATGCGGGCCACCACATTGGGCTTGGAGATGGTCTGACCCAGTCCGATCGGCAGGCTGGTGTCCTCGTAGGCCTGGTTCACCAGGGCGGTATCGACGAAGCGATGACGCTCGACATGGCCCAGCGCGGAGAGCACGCGCGGGTCGGCGATGCCCTGGGCAGCCAGCTTCTGCACCATGCGCGCGCGCACCGTGCCGGAGTCCAGTCCCAGGCCCTGGGGAGCGGCCGCCAGGGGCACGGGGGAGCCCGCCACGCGCGCGGGACGTGCGACCGGCTGGGGGCCCTTGGGGCGGTCCAGGCGCGCCGGGAAGGTGGGGCGGCGAGCCGTCATGCCGCCGGGCCTCCGGGGCTGCTCAAGGCACGCGCCGCCTGCGCCCAGTCGCCCAGCGCATCGTGGTCTGTCAGGTCGACCTGCAAGGGCGTGACGGAGACGCGCCCCTGCGCGGTGGCATGGAAGTCGGTGCCGTCGGCGCCATCGCGCGCCGGGCCGGCCGCGCCAATCCAGTACATGGTGTCACCCCGCGGACTCGGCTGGGCGATGACGCTCTCGGCGGCGTGGCGTCGGCCCAGGCGGCAGACCTCCAGCGGGCCCAGCTGCTCGTAGGGGCGGTTGGGGATGTTGACGTTCAACAGAAAGGGGGCCGGCCGTGACAAAAGTCCCTGCGCGATGACCTTCTGCACCAGCTCGCGCGCGGTGCGGGCCGCGGCATCCAGGTGGGACCAGCCCTTCTCGACCTGTGAGAAGGCGATCGCCGGAATGCCGAACAGGTAGCCCTCCATCGCCGCGCCGACGGTGCCCGAGTAGATGGTGTCGTCGCCCATGTTGGCGCCGTTGTTGATGCCGCTGACCACCAGGTCGGGCCGGTAGCCCAGAAGACCCGTGAGGGCGATGTGCACGCAGTCGGCGGGCGTGCCATTGACATAGCGCACGCCGGGCGCGCCGGGGTGGACGTACAGGGGCTGGTGCAGGGTCAGCGCGTTGGACTTGGCGCTGTTGTTATGTTCCGGCGCCACCACCTCGACATCGGCGATGTCCCGCAGGGCCGCGTGCAAGGCTTCGATGCCCGGGGCTCGGTAACCGTCGTCGTTGGAGATGAGGATTTTCATGGGTTGAAGGCAGGCGGGCCATTGTAGGGTGGCCCGTCACAGGGGGGACATGGCCCGCGCGAAGCCGCTGCCTATGATCGATCCCTTTGTTGGTCCCTGCGAGGAAGTCCCATGCATGCCTGGCTCTGCGAGAACCCCGTCGGTGTCGACGCGCTGACCTGGAAGGCGCTGCCCACGCCCGAGCCCGGGCCTGGCCAGGTGCGGGTGCGGATCGAGGCGGCAAGCCTGAACTTCCCGGACCTGCTGATCGTCCAGAACAAGTACCAGATGAAACCCGCCCTGCCCTTCGTGCCGGGCGCCGAATTCGCAGGCGTGGTGGAGGCCTTGGGCGAGGGCGTGACGCACCTGAAGCCCGGGCAGGCGGTGGCCTGTCTGGCGGGCACCGGGGGCTTCGCCACGCACACGCTGGCGCCTGCGGCACTGTGCCTGCCGCTGCCGACGGGATTCGGGGCGGTGGATGCGGCCGCCTTCATCATGACCTACGCCACTTCTCACCACGCACTGGTGGACCGCGCGCAGTTGCGGGCCGGCGAGACGGTGCTGGTGCTCGGGGCCGCAGGGGGCGTGGGCACGGCCGCCATCCAGATCGCCAAGGCGGTGGGCGCGCGGGTGATTGCTGCGGCCTCCACCGAGGACAAGTGCGCGCTGTGCCGCGCGCAAGGCGCCGACGAAACCATCAACTACGGCGAGCACACACCCGAGGCCGGTTTGCGCGATGCCATCAAGGCGGCCACGGGCGGCAAGGGGCCGGATGTGGTGTACGACCCGGTGGGCGGGGCCTTCGCCGAGCCGGTGTTCCGCTCGATCGCCTGGCGGGGCCGCTACCTGGTGGTGGGCTTCGCCTCCGGGCCGATTCCCGCCCTGCCCCTGAACCTGCCGCTCCTGAAGGGGGCGTCGCTGGTGGGGGTGTTCTGGGGCGACTTCGCCAAGCGCGAACCCCAGGCCAATGCGGCCATGATGCAGGAGCTGGCCCAGTGGTACGGCGCCGGCCGGATCAAGCCGGTGATCGACGCCACGATGCCGATGGCCGACCTGAAGGCCGCCTACGCCCGCATGGGGTCGCGCGCCGTCAAGGGCAAGCTGGTGATGGTCGTATAATCACGGCCTCTGCGGTGGCTGTAGCTCAGTTGGTAGAGTCCCAGGTTGTGATCCTGGTTGTCGTGGGTTCGAGTCCCATCAGCCACCCCATCCCCCCCGTCATTCCCTCCCCCCGTCATCCCGTCGCCGGTCCGCGCTCAGGCCGGTAGCTCCCGCAGGCGCTCCAGACGCCGCGTGGCCGGCACGCGCCGGCCCGCAAAGGCGCCCTCCCCGCTTTCCAGCGGATGCAGCGCGCACGATTCGAGAAAGCGCAGCGCTGCGGCGCGGTCGCCGGTGTGTGTGACGGCAAAGCGATCGGCCTCGGCCTCCAGCCTGAACCGCAGGGCCGATTCGGCCCCTTGCGCCGCCCATCCCAGCCAGGTCATGACCAGTCCGCACAGGAGGCAGTGCCCCAGCGGCAGCCAGTGACCGGACCCGAGGTACTTCAGGTCTGACACCGCCGCTGCGGAAATCGACAGGACGATCACCGACGCATACAGGCCCAGGTTGTAGTACCCCAGGCGGCGAAAGTGCCCCAGCGTGAGGTGTCCCAGTTCATGGAAGAAAAGGAACGCGCGCACCGGGCGCTCGTGGGTGAAGAAATCGTCTCCGACCACCACGGCGGGACGCCGGCCGCCGACCGAGAAGATCAGGTGCCGCGCCCCCGGCGCACGCCACAGTCCCACCTCGCCAGCGCCGACCTGCCGCAACGCCGATTCCCATTGGGCGTCGTCCACCCGCTCACTGCCCGCCTGCAGCGGCTCCTGGAGCCACAGCATCAGCGCCGCGTAGACGCCCACGATCAGCCAGGCACTGCCGATACCGGCCAGCCAGACGCCCACCCCCAGGATGGAGAACACCAGGAAGGAAAAAAGCAGCCCCCACAAGGCTTCGAGGACCGAGGCAGCACGCTTGACGCCCCAGCGCTGCGCACCTTCGCGCAGGGCGGCCAGCGCAAGGATCTCGATGAAGAACCGCGTCGCGGTGCTTTGCACGGGCCAGCCGACCAGCGCGTGGTACCCCAGGATCGACAGCCAGACGGCCGTGTCCACCCAGACCGCGCGGGGCACGCGAAGCACGTGGACCTCAGGACGTCTCGGAGGTTTCCTTGTCGCGGCTGCGATGCAGCACCACGTTCTTCTCGATGTAGTCGTCCAGCTCACGCTGGTACTGCTGGAAGCGTTCGCGCATCGGCTCCCACTTTTCCGCCAGCGGTTGCACGCCAGCGGCCTGCGCCTGCTTGTCCAGGCGGCTGATGTCGATCAGCTGATCGTGCTTGTCCAGCGCGATACAGCCTGCGACGTGGTCACGTGGCGCATTCATCCGACCCAGCTGACGCACCGACTTGAAGTAGCGGGAAGCAATGGCCTCCTGCAGGGTCATGCGGGTGAGGTTGCCCACCGGGTAGGGAATGAAGGGGCACGGGCAGATGTTGCCGCGATTGTCGATATGCAGGAAGGTGTAGCCGCCCGCGGGGCAGCCCCCCTGGTAGCGGGGATCGGTGGCCGAATCGACCAGGATCAGCGGAAAGCGTTCGCGCAGCTGCTCGATGCGTGAGAGCGCATCGATGCGCTGCTCGGGCGTGAGCACGAGGTCATCGAAGTCCGACTTGTCCTTCGGGATATGGTGCGAGAACCAGCCGCACAAGGCGCCGGAATCGGCCATCACCTGCACGAATTTCTCCGAGAACGCCTCGTCAAAATTGCGCCGGTCCACGTGGCAGGAAAAACCGAAGGCCATGCCGCGTTCACGCATCTTGCGTGTGGTCTCCAGGAAATTCTCCCAGGTGCGCTTGGAGCGGCGCTCGGTCGTGACATCGCCCAGGCCGTCCAGGCCGAAGATCGGCATCACGTTGCCGCTGCGATCGATCACGTCCAGCGCCTTGTCGTCCAGGGCCAGGCCGTTGGTGAACACCAGGAAGTACAGGTCCGGGTACTGCGCGAAGGTCTCGAACAGGCCCTTGTACAGGGTCGGCTCGCCACCCGCGATGCACAGGAACGAGGACTTGAAGTCCGTGGCCTCGCGCAGCAGACGGTGCAGCATTTCCTCGGGCATGTCCGAGGTCTTGTCATACGGCGCGTAGCAGTAGTCGCAGGTCAGGTTGCAGCGCATCGTCGGGAAGATGGACAGCACCTGCGGGGTGGTGACGCGCTCGTTGTCACCCACGTCCAGGGTCGGACGTGCCGCCAGCGCCTTCAGACCGAAGTTGCGAAGCAGGCCGTTGCGGGCCCGGTCGTTCAAGGCGCCCACGCGTTCGGCAATGCGGTAGAACTTGTTGCCCGGCTTGAGGTTGTCGAAGACCTTGTCGGTCTGCTCCCGGCGCAGGTCGCTGCTTGCACAGGCCTTGACCAGGGGCCGCACCAGGTTGACCAGGCCGGGCCGCTTGACCACGCTTTTGAGCGCGATGTCCATCAGGCCGATGCTGGCCTGGCGCATGACTGCATTCATCGTTGTTCCTCGACAAGTACGCCGGTTTTCAAAAGCTGATGGGCCGCGACTTCGCGCAGGTAGGCCTGCGCCGGCTCGCGGGTGGCCAGTTCGACCGCGAGCTCCTCATGAATCTCGTCGAAGGCGTCGCAGAAGTGGCTCTTGCCGCCCATGGCGCCCGTGAGGTAGTTGTCCGCGGCGCATCCGCGCGAACACACCTTCTCCCAGCGGCAGCTGCTGCAAGGCTCCACGGTCTCCACCCGGTCCAGGGTGAACAGCGGGTGCGTGTCCAGGTGGGTGGCCATCGCGCCCAGGTCGATCGAGTCGATATGGCCGATGCGCATGTCATGGTGACCCACCAGCATGTCGCAGGCGTAGACGGAGCCGTCGACGTCCACCCCCCAGAGCGCGCGCCCGGCGCCGCAGCTGGTGCGGCCACACATGGCCGGACGGATGTTGCTGCTCAGGTTCAGGATGTAGCGTGTCAGTTCGCGGATCACCAGGGGCTTGCCCTGCGCGCGGTGGTGCATCAGGCGGTGCCAGGCCTTCACCAGGGCGCGCCCGTATTGCGCGCCCGAGGGCGCGAGCTGCGCGTTGGTGCGCCCGATGCCCGAGGGGATCATGGGCGAGAAGGCCAGGTTGTACAGACCGAGGTCGACGAAATGGTCGATCACGGATTCGATGGCTTCGCACACCGCCTGCGTCAGCACGATCAGCACGGGCGTGGGCAGGCCGGCCTCGCGCAGCATCTCGATGCCGCGCATCGTGCCCTTGTAGTTGCCACGCTGGGCGTCGTTGATCTCGGGTGGTCCGTCCAGGCTCAGGCCGACGCTGATGCCCAGCTCGCGGATGAGGGCGATGCGCTCGGGCGTCAGGCCCAGGCCGTTGGTCTGGAGCGAGAAGACGATGTTCGGGTTGCAGGCCCGCGCACGGCGCATTTCATCGGCCAGGTCGTCCAGCACCAGGGTCGGCTCGCCGCCATGCAGGACGATGTTGGACTCGCGGTCGGGGTTGATGCGGTGGGCGAACTGCCAGATGGCGCGGAAGGTTTCCACCGACATGTCCTTGGCGCGGGACTTGGGCGCGGGCGACTCCGCGTAGCAGTACACGCAGGCCAGCGAGCACCGGTTCGTCACGTTGATGATGAACTGGTAGGGCGCGATGGCGTCGGGGATGGTGGTGAAGGTGTCGTGGTACTCGCGCAGGTCGGCCAGGTCGTCGGGAGTGAGCGCCTCCAGGCCGGTGTCCGGGTGGAATTCCCAGCGGCCGCTGTGGCGGTTCACGACCAGCACGCCATCTTCGCGCTGCTTGCGGTGAATGCCGTCGTCCGCGTCCAGGCCGATCAGGACCGTGCAGGCATCGGCCAGCGCCTTGTCCATCGTCTGCGCCGAGAGCTTCTGCCAGCCACCCCGGGCCCAGCCCGGGTCGAACACGCGATAGCCCGAGGAGGTGCGCTCGGTCACGATGACCGCATGGAAGCTGTCCGAGCCCACGCGCATGCGGATGCCGCGCACGAGCCCCCGGTCGATGTACCCGGACCGGTACTGCTCGAACAGGAGCAGCACCGCGTGGCCCGCGTTCAGGAAGGCGTCGAGGTCGGTCTTGCGGTTGTGGATGACGCGATGCCCCACGCCAATGCGGGCGAGGTAGTCGAGGATGGCGGTCTTCGGGATGCCCACCCCGGTCAGGCGCTTGAGGCCCGTGGCCGGCAGGTTCAGGGCCTCGAGGATCTGGTCTTCGGTTTCGAAGCGTCCAGCCACCTGCGAGATGGCCGAGAGGCAAGCAACCGCGCAGTTGCTGGGCTTGCGCTGGCGCAGGGTCGACGCAATCAGGTCCCACCTGCGAGCAGGCGGCGCGTCAGTCCTGGCGGGAGGGGCCGGTGCGCGACTCGCTGTGCCCGCAGGCACGATGGGGATCACGCGATGCACAGCGCCCTCGCGGGTCAGAAGGCCGATTTGGCGTCCTTGTGATAGACCGAGTAACCGTACAACTTGCGAAAGAAGTTGGGGGTCTGCAGGACCGGGGAGTAGCCCTCACCCGCCGGCTTGTCCTGCGTCGGCAGGGCCTTGTCGTCCAGACCACGAACGGCCTCGACATCCACGACATAACGGACAGGCTTTTGCTTGGAATTGGTCACGGCAACCCTGGTTTGATAACTGAACGTCAAGAATTGTATCGTCAATACGCTGACCGTGGCCATTTTGGATAGCGCCAAAGGGCCCGTGCCGTGGTCGGTCTTTGGCACCTGCGGATCGCCCTCACCGGCTGTCCGGGCGGGCCCCGATGAAGACGCGCTTGATCAGGGGCGAATCCGTCACCCGCCCCTGGACCAGCGGCCCCGCGGGCGTGCACAGCTCCCAGCGGCACTCCAGGTCCTTGGGCAGGAACACCGAGTACTCGCCGGCCGGGTCGAGCGCGCCGCCCCACTGCCGGCGGGCGTCCCCTTCGTCCACGACGCGGACGGTGAGCGTCTGAGGGTATTCCCTGAGCAGGGCGGGCTCCACTTCCAGGGTCAGCACGGTGCCCTCGGGCCGCCACGAGAGCCAGACCCCCAGTCCGAGCGCGATGTAGGACCAGTACGAAGCCGTCATGAAGATCGCCAGGTGGATCAGCCCAGGCTGGCCCACCCATTGGTCGAACATCCGGATGAACATGAACTCCGAGGTGCCGGACCCTGCCCCGGGGGAGAACGCCAGTGCCATGAAGTTGATCGCCAGCTGGTTGCCCATGCTGTCGATGAAACCCATGTCGCACCCCATCGACGACAACAGCCACCAGATGCCCATGTAGGGGCAGAGGATCGCCACCGCGGTGTGCCCCAGCGCCATCCAGGCCTCGCGGCGGCCGGCGCGCAGCGCATCCAGGTAGGTGCGCAGGTGCTGCGCGGCATGGGTGAAGGTGCGGGTCAGCGTGTCGCGCTGCCAGAACGGCACGAGGGTGGACCACACGCGCGCCGCCAAGCGGATCACGGCGTCGGCCCAGGGCGAGAGCGCCAGCCAGAACGCCCCCAGGATCAGGGCGTAGATCAGGAAGGTCAGCGTGATCAGCGTGGCGTACCGGTTCTCAAACTGCAGCACGAAGATGACCCGCCACAGCACGATGGGCGTTGTCACGATGAAGAAGGCGATGTCCAGCCAGGTGGCGACGGTGACAACACCGGCGGCCACGCGCGCCGGGTAGCGGGTGGCCAGCCGGAAATAGGAGATCGGCTGCCCCCCCAGCAAGGCCGTGGGCGTGATCAGCGTGAAAAACCGTCCGAGCGTGACCGACTCGAAGGCGTCGCGCCACGCCATGGGCACGCCCGCCACGGCCGACAGGCACTGGTAGCGGCGCGAGCGCGCCCACAGGGCCAGACCCCACAGGGCCAGGAACCCCAGCACCCCGGAGGCATCCAGGCGGCGCCCGCCGACCTCGGAGGACCAGTCCTGCGACAGCCGGTTGAACTCGACCCCGTCCAGTTGGCTCCACACCGCCACCACGATCAGGACGGACAGGCCCAGGAACCACGCAGAGTGCTTGTAGAACATCGGGCTCAGGCTCCCAGCCATTGCGCCAGCCGGTCATAGGCGGCCATCAGCACCATGACGTGGCAGACGGAGCCGATGGCGGCCACCGCCACCATGCCGGCCACGTTGGCGCGTCGCAGCCCCAGGTAGAGGCTGGCCAGCCCGAGGGGGAAGCCGGCGGGCAGCAGGAAACCAGCCGCCAGCACGCCCAGGCCCCAGCGATCGAGCAGGCCGCTCCAGCGCGATCCCAGACTCGGCCCGCGCCCGAACAGGCTGAAGAAGGCCCCGAGGGCGAAGTTGACCAGGCAGGCCAGGAACATGCCGGTGGCGGCCAGCGCCCCGACCTGCCAGGCCGAGAGCCGGCTGTGGCGCGGCGCGCAGGCGGGTGCGGCAGACGCAGACGCAGACGCCTCGGGCGGGGAGGCCGGGGCGGGGCCCTCCCGAGTCGCGCCGTAGGTCTTCACGAACAGGAGCTGGCGGGAGACGAAGGGCGTGAGGACGAAGGTCCCGGCAAAGAAGCCCGTCGCCACCGTGTGCGGGCTGCTCCAGTCCAGGCGCCGGTGGCCCGGGCAGCCCGCCTCGCAGGCACAGGCCCCCTGCGGGCAGTCGCAATAGGTCATGGCGCCGACCCAGCCCGAGGCCGCTTCGGACTGGCGCAGGGCGCGCGAGTCCACCAGGCCTTGCAGCAGGTCGGCCTCGTAGCGGGGCAGCACGAAGACGGCAGCCGCATAGAAGGCGACCAGGCCCCACAGGGCGCGACGTCCGCTCATGCCCGCACTCCGGCAATGCGGGACGGCCCGCGGCGGCCGGCCAGCGCCCAGGCGGCGGCCGCCCAGGGCAGGCTGGCGACCACGTCCACCACCCAATGAATGCCCGCCGCCACCGTGGACAGACACACCAGCAGGGCCACGACCGGCCCCAGCCACCGCAGGACGGGCACGCCGCTGCGCCAGCACGCCGCCGCCGCCAGCCCGGCGAGCACGCAGTGGAGACTGGGCAGGCAGTTGTAGGGGCCGCTCAGGAGCCGATAGAAGGCCAGGGTGTCACCCGCCGTGACCACCGCAGGCTGGTAGTCGGTCAATTGCATCCACACCTCCGGCACACCGACGAGGGCGAACATCGGCAGGGCCGACCAGGCGGTGAAGTTCGCGGCGCGCAGGAAGCGTTGCAGCACCGCGCTTTCGCGGCGGCCATGCAGTGCGATCACCGTGCCAAACAGCAAGGCCGGAAACGCGAACAGATAGAGCACGAGCCAGGACCATGCCGCCCACACCGGCAGCGGGTGGGGCAATGCCAGGTGCCAGGGACCCTCGAGGGCCTGCAGCGCCGGCCCCAGGTCCAACCCTCCGCGGGCGGGCAGCAGGCCGTGGTTCTGGGCCTGCACCAGCGCCGCGTGCAGCAGGGTCAGGACCACCGCCTCGACGGCCAGCGGGGTCCACTCGGCGCGCCCCGTGCGCAGGTCGGTCCACGCCTGCGCGCAGTGGCGCCAGGCCCCCCGGCCGAACACGGCGGCGGTGAAGGCCGCCACCAGAACCGCCGTGGCCAGGAAACGCCACAGGCCGATCTCCACCAGATACACCAGCAGGAACACGAGGCCCAGCACCTGGGCGATCCGTGCAGGCGAGCCGGTCCCGTGCGTCACCTCTGCGAACTCCGGCCGCCGCGCCTCAGGTCACCGGGTGGATCGGGACGACGTTGCGGTAATGCGGCGCGTTGGCCTGCAGGCCGGAGCAGCTGCGGTCGATCCCGGTGCTGGCCTGTACCTGGCCCAGCGTCTTGAGGATCTCCCCCGCCGCCGGGCGGCCGATGATGTTGTCGTAGGTGTAGGGGCACAGCGCGAGGCTGCTGTCGTCATTCATGTGGGCCAGCAGGCGCGCGCCGCCGCAGCCCTCGAGGAACTTCATCTCGTCGTGGGGCAGGAACAGGATCGGCGCCCCGCGCTCCTCGCGGTGCTTGACCACCGCGCGGTAGAAGGACTCCAGCCGCAGCGGCGGCACGGGCGAGAAGGAGGAACACGCACCGCGCGCCGTGTACGCCATGAAGAAGGCAAAGTGATGCGGAGAGGGAAACAGGTTCTGCAGGAAACCGGCCGCCTCCAGGTGGTCCACGTTGCGGTCATGGACCATGACGGACAGGCCGTGAAAGATGTTGCGCTGCGCCAGCTCCGACTGCAGGGCCGCGGCGCGGTTGAAGGCCAGGTGGCCGCGCCGCTCCTCGGTCTGGGACTTCTCGCCCTCGACACTGATCATGGGCACGAGGTTGTGCAGCGCCGCCAGGCGGTCCAGGCGCTCGGGCGTCCACAGCGTACCGTTGGTGAACAAGAGGAAGGTGATGGTGGGAAAGCGCTCGGCGATGGCAAACACCTCGTCGGCCAGGATCATCGGCTCGCCGCCAATCAGCAGCACCATCCGGCAACCGGCCTGCTCGAGCTCGGCCAGATGGGCGTGGTACAGGGCGCGGTCGAACTGCTCCGGCACCTCCCCCCCCGAGACGTGGCAGCCCTCGCAACGCAGGTTGCAGGCGGTGAGCATCTGCAGGGAAAAGACCGCCGGCACGCGCACGCCGTGATCGCGCAGGTGGCGTTCGCGCCGCTGGCGACCCTCCAGGTAGTGCTTCAGTCCGGACTCCAGCGTGGTGCGCGCGGGTTGGCGCAGCGAGCTGACACTGGGGATGGCTGCAGACAGCTTACGCAGCAGCAGCTCGTTGGTCAGCCAATTGATCATGGTTGCCGCATTGCCTAGAAATGTTTGGGCAATGGTAGCTGATCAGTTCTCCGACTCCGCCGGTCGGGGATAAACGGCCTCGAAGGCGGCCACGGCCGCGCGGCGCGCCGCGGGCCACATCAGGGGACGGCGGGCATCGCGCAGTTCGTCGCGCCACACCCGCCAGTCGTGCAGCCGCGCCAGGTGAGCGAGCGATCCGGTCGCGCCGGCGGTCCTGGCGCGGGACTGAGGGCTGTTTCGCAGCCAGGCCTCGACCTCGGCGCGCGGACCCTGTGGATCGTCCAGGACCAGGGCGGTCCCGTAATCGATCAGACGCCAGCCGCCCTGCGGGTGGCGATGCAGGTGGCGCGCCAGGGTGTCGACGTAGCACAGGCCCGCCCCATGCAGGGCTTGCAGCATCCCGGCCAGGGCGGCGCCCAGGGCCGCGGGCGCGGTGCCAGCGCGCCAGCGCTGGGCCAGGGGGGCACCGGGCAGGAAGTCCTGAAGAAAGGCGCCCTCCCCCAGCGCCCAGGTGGACGGCGCCACGCCCAGTTGCGCCGCCAGCCGCGTGGCCCGCACCTCGGACGCCTCGCACGGGGTTTTCAGGATGAAGCGGCGGCCGTCGTGCAACAGGATCCGCTGGACGGTCTGGCCCGATGCGCCACGGGGCCCTTGCAGCGTGCGGACCGACTTGACGTCGTCCGCGCCGAAGGGGCGGTCAGGCGAACGCGCCAGCAGCGGGAGGAGACAACTCAAGACGCCTTGGCGGCCTTCGCGGCGTCCGGGGCTGCGGGGGCCAGGACCTTGACCTTGTGCCGGTCCTTCAGCAGGTTGTAGTAGGCCAGGGCCTCGGCCTGCGACCACCACTGCGCGTACTGCTGCCGCTCCTGGCGGGCCACCGCCTCGGCGGGCACGGCGCGCGGGATGGACTTGACCACGCGCACCACGGCGTAGCCCGCATCGCCCATGTCCACGCCCAGGAGGGCGGGCAAGGCGGACGGATCGGCCCGCAAGGCGGCTTCCACTGCCGGGCGCGGCTGGCGGGCCGCGTCTTCGCGCGAGACGGCCACGGCAGCGGGCAGCTTGGCGGAGGCGGGCTCGGCCTTCCACGCCGCCAGCTGGTCGGCGCCGGCCTTCTTCGCGAGTTCAGCGCCGCGGGCGGCCTTCACGCGCTCACGCACCTGCGCCTTCACTTCTTCGAGGGGACGGGTGCGCGCGGGCACATGCTCGGTCACGCGGCCGGCCACCATCTGGCCGGGGGCGATCTCGACGGCCTCGGAGTTGCGCTTCTTCTCGAGGCTGTCGGCGGAAAAGAGTGCCGCCAGGAACTTGGGGTTGGCCAGCACGGGCGAAGCGCCCGCCGCCGGCGCACGCTGCACCCCGCTGGCCATGCGCAGTTCGAGCTTGAAGCGCTCGGCCACGCCCTTGAGGCTGTCGGCCTGTTCGTAGACGGCGTTGCTGAAGGCGTCGGCGGTCTCGGCGAACTTGCGCTGGGCCTGCTGCTGCTTCATCTGCGCCTCCAGCCCGGGGCGGACCTCCTCGAAGCTGCGCTGGCGCGGGGTCTTGATGTCGGTCAGGCGGATGATGTGAAAGCCGAATTCGGTCTCGACCACGCCGCTGGTCTCGCCTTTCTTGAGGGCGAAGAGCGCGTCCTCGAAGGGTTTGACGGTGGCGCCGCGGGCCAGGTAGTCGAGGTCACCGCCCTTGGCGGCCGAACCGTCCTTGGAGTGCTTGCGAGCCAGCTCGGCGAAGCTGCCCGGGCTCTGTCCCAGGGTGGCCAGGAGCTGCTCGGCGCGGGTCTTGGCGGCGGCGCGCTCGGCGGCGGGCGCGTCCTTGGGCGCGGCGATCAGGATGTGGCTGGCACGGCGCTCCTCCTGGCCGGCGGTACGGGCGACGTTCTGGTCGTAGTAGGTCTTGAGGTCGGCCTCGTTGACGGTGATGCCCTTCTTGATCGACTCGATGTCCAGCACCAGGTACTCGATGCTGGCCTGCTCGGGCGCCTGGAACTGCTGCGGGTTGGCCTTGTAGTACGCCTCGATGTCGGCGTCGGTGGGCGTGACCTTGGCGGCGTAGTCGGCGGCGTCAAAACGCGCGACCTGGATCTCGCGCTTCTCGAAATAGGCCCCCAGGGCCACCTGCGTGGGCGCGGCAGCCGGCACGACGCTGGCGCTGATGCCGGTCAGGACCTGGCGGCGCACGAGGTCGGTCCGCACCTGCTCGTCATACATCTGCGGCGTCATGCCGCGGCGGGCCAGTGCCTGCTTCAGACGTTCGACGTCGATGCTGCCGTCCGGACGGCGGAACGTGGCCAGATTGGGGTCCTGCTGCAGGACCGCCAGCAGGCGTTCGTCGGTGACCACCATGCGCGCGTCGCGGGCAGCCGCGGCAATGACCTTGTCCCGGATGATCCGCTCCAGCGTGGACTGGCGCGCCTCGGGGGTGTCCAGCAGCTTGGCATCGAGCATGGGCAGTTGCTCACGCAGGCGGTCGGCTTCGGCCTTGTGGGCGGCGTCCCACTCGCTCTGGCGGATGTCGGCGCCATCGACCTTGGCGACCACCGGGCCGCGGTCGTTCATGCGGCTGTAGCCCTCGACGCCAAACAGCACAAACGACGGGAAGATCAGCAGGAACAGGACGAACTGCAGGATCTTGGTGTGCTTGCGGACGAATTCAAACATGCGGTCTTTCTTCCAGAAACGGAAAGGGCGAACCCGCGTTCGCCTTGGCGCAGGGCGTTGTCGCTGACGGGCGGGGGCGCGCGATTATCCACTTTTTGGCCGGGCGGCCCGGCCTCGAAGGCCCCGGCGGGGCCCGGCCGTTCGCCTCAGCGGGACGCCGTGGGCTCGGAGGCAGGCTGCTCCTGCGGATGCTCCCGCCGCCGCAGGTCCCCGGCCGCCTCGCGCAGCAGGCGGTCGGCTTCCTGGGCGGAGAGGTTGAAGTCCTTGCGCAGTTGTTCGAGCATGTGCCGCTCGTCGCTGGAGATGTGGCCGTCGGCCAGGACGGCCCGGGCCCGGGCCTCGAACAGGGCCTTGCGCCGCGCCATCTGGTTGGCAAACGACGAGGCCACGATGCCGGTCAGCAGGGCCACGGTACACACCCCCATGAAGGCGGTGACCAGGGACAGCACCTTGCCCGCCCAGGTCACGGGCGTGATGTCGCCGTAACCGACGGTGGTGAGGGTGATCAGGGACCAGTAGATCGCGTCGGGGATCGAGGAAAACTTCTCGGGCTGCGCATGGTGCTCGGCGAAGTACATCAGCGAGGACGTCAGGAGCACCGCGATCAGCAGCAGGTACAGGGCCGCGATGAAGGAGCGCCGCTCGTCGCGGATCGCCTGGAACAGGTCCTCGATGGCGGTGCTGTAGTGGGACAGCTTGAACACCCGCACCAGGCGCAGGGTGCGCATCACCCGCAGGTCGGCGTCCGGGAACAGAAACTCCAGGTAGAAAGGCAAGGTGGCCAGCAGGTCCACGATGCCATGAAAGCTGCGGATGTAGCCCCAGCGCCCACGCCAGCCGCCGGAGCCCGGCACGCCCTCGCGGGGCACGCCGGCGGCCCAGACGCGCAGCGCGTATTCCAGCGTGAAGACGCCGACGCTGAAGGTTTCGAAATGGTTGAACGCGTCGCCCCAGGCGTGGTGCAGCGCGGGAATGGAGTCCAGCACGATGGCCAGGACGTTGGCGATCACCAGGATCGCCAGGGCCATGTCACACCAGCGGCTGGCCCGGTCGTTGGGGCCGTGACCGCCTTCAAGCAGTTCGTGGATGCGTTTCTGGAGCCTTCTGTAATGCATGGGCCCTCCTGCGGGGAATTTTCAGGCGTCCTGGCGCCCGAACCGCATCATCGCCCATTCGTCCTGTCTGGCCTGCGCCCGGCGCTCCAGGCGTTCGCGCTCGGTGGCCCGGGCCTTCGCCCGCAGTTTTTCGGCCTTTTCCAGCTCGCGGCGGGCCTCCGCCACGGCCGCCACATCGGACTCGGTCTGGCGCACCGCCGCCGCGGAAGCCAGCATCGCCTGATCGAGCAGGCGCTGCAGCTGCGCGATGAACTGGCGGTCGTTCAGGCTGTCGGCCATCAGCTGCCCGCCAAAGAGGCTGGCCTGCTGGCGCTGGCGGTATTCCTGCAGCAGGTGGGCCAGGCGCTTTTCGCTGGCCTCGATCTGCACCTGGCGCGCACGCGCCTGGGCCAGTTGCTGCTGGCGGGATTCGAGTTCGTTCTGGGCCTTGAAGACCAGCAGGCTCCAGGCATCGCGGGGCAAGGTGATGTCGTTCATGGCTGTGGCTGCTTGGGAGGTCAGTCGCCGACGATGCCGCGCACCGCGTCCATGCACTGGCCGTATCCCATGCCGGCATGCATGTCCTGGCGCAGGAAACCTTCGAGGGTGGGACGCAGGCGGATCGCCTGATCGAGTTCGGCATCGGTCCCCGCCACATAGGCGCCGACCTGGATCAGGTCGCGGCTTTGCTGGTAGAGGGACCACAGGCGCCGGAAGCGGTTGGCGCGCTTGAGGACCTCGGGGGGCAGCAGGGCGGGCATGAGCCGGGAGATCGAGCCATTGAGGTCGATCGCGGGGTAATGCGCGGCGTCGGCCAGCTGGCGCGAGAGCATGACCTGGCCATCGAGCGAGGCGCGGGCCAGGTCGACGATGGGATCGTGCGCGTCGTCGCCTTCGGCCAGCACGGTGTAGATGGCGGTGATGGAGCCGTGGCTGTGGCGGCCCACGCCGGCGCGCTCGATCAGCGTGGGCAGCAGCGCGAAGACCGAGGGCGGGTAGCCCTTGGAGGTGGGCGGCTCGCCCACGGCCAGGCCGATCTCGCGCTGCGCATGCGCCACGCGGGTCAGGCTGTCCACCAGCATCAGGACGTTCTTGCCCTGGTCGCGAAAGTATTCGGCGATGACATGCGTCATCAGGGTGGCCTTGATGCGAAGCACCGGCGAGACGTTGGCCGGCGCGGCGATCACCACCGACTTGGCCAGGCCCTCGGCGCCCAGCGACTCCTCGATGAAGGCCTGCACCTCGCGCCCGCGCTCGCCGATCAGGCCGATGACGACGACGTCGGCCTGGGTGAAGCGGGTCATCATGCCCAGGAGCACGCTCTTGCCGACGCCCGAACCTGCCACCAGGCCCACGCGCTGGCCGCAACCGAGCGTGAGCATGCCGTTGATCGCCTTCACGCCCACATCCAGCACCTGGGTGATGGGGCCGCGCTCCATCGGGTTGATGGGGCGCCCCTGCAAGGCCAGGCGGGTGTCGCAGCGGGGGGCGGGCTTGCCGTCCAGCGGCACGCCGCGTCCGTCGATCACCCGTCCGAGCAATTCGTTGCCCAGGCAGACGCTGGCGCTGTGGGAGACCACCCGCACGCTGGCGCCCGGCCCGATGCCCAGGGGCTCGGTGAAGGGCATGAGGTAGAGCGTCTGGTCGTTGAAGCCCACCACTTCGGCCTCGACCCGATGGCCCGAGGGGTCGGTGACCTCGCAGCAGGCGCCCAGGGGCGCCATGACGCCGCGCGCCTCCATGCGCAGCCCCACCAGCCGCACCAGGGTGCCGCTCTTGCGGGGTTCGTCCACACGCAGCTGCGACAGCAGCCGGTCGACCTCGGAGGCGAATTCGATCATGCGGGGCTCGCGGGGTCGCCGGGGGTCTCGGGCCCGGAAGGGGCCGTGGGCGGGTCGGCCACCGGCATGAAGGTGGCGTCGATGATGGTGTCGTCTGCGGGCCGGGCGCGCCGGGGCGCGGACAGCGGGGCGTCCACCGGCTCGCCGCGCGGCGAGAGCTCGCGCAGGAGCACGGATTCGCTGGCGCGGCTGGCCGGCATCATGAGCGGCTGCACGATCGCCTCGAGGCGGTGCTCGATCAGGTCCTCCAGCAGCGTGTCGTCCAGGCGCAGGCGCACGCTGCCCCGCGACAGGGCGGGCTCGGGCTGCAGGCGCAGGCCTTCGAGGAACGACGGGGCCAGGGCCTGGAGCAGGCCGGCATCCTCCGGATGCAGGCAGACCACCACCTTGGCCGAAGGGGCGTCCAGCGCCGCCAGGGCCTGGCGCACGACCTGGGAGATCGCGGCACCCGAGGTCCGCAGCTCCCCGCGTACCAGCTGCTCGGCGATGTGCAGGGCCAGGCGGCGCAGGGGTTCATAAAAACGGTCCGGGTCTTCACCCAGGGCGCGCAGCTCGATGGTCAGGTGCCGCAGCAGCTCGCCCTCGCGGGCGCGCTCGGCGTCCATCTCGGCGCGGGCCTGGGCAAGGCCTTCGGCCACGCCACGTGCGTGGGCGGCGGCCTCGGCTTCGCGCAGGCGCTCGGCGATGGCCGCGTCATCGAAGGCGGGCGGCGGCAAGGCCGCGGGCTCCGCCAGCGAAGCACCGGCCGCCTCGGACACGTCTGGCAAGGGTGCCTGGGCCGTGGCGGCGTCGGGGTCGTCGATCGGCAGCGCCGGGTCGGTGCGGGCGCCGATGCGCCAGGGCCCGAAGGCCTTGGCATGCTCGCCGTCCCAGGGCGCGCGCAGGAAGCGCGGCGTCTCCTTCGCGCCTTGCAGCAGCGGGCTGGGCACCCAGCGCGGGGTGCCCTCGGACCCGAGGCGCGGCGTGTCAGACAAAGTCGTCTCCGCGGCCGGCCAGCATCATCTCGCCGGCATCGGACAGCTTGCGGGCGATCCGAATGACCTGCTTCTGGGCCTCTTCGACATCGGCCATGCGCAGCGGGCCGCGGGCTTCCATCTCGTCGACGAACATGAGGCGGGCGCGGCCCGACATGTTGTCCAGGAATTTGTTCTTGACGATGTCCGGGGCGCCCTTCAAGGCCACCATCAGCATCTCGGATTCGACGGCGCGCATCAGGGTCTGGATGCTGCGGTTGTCCACCGCCGAGAGGTTCTCGAAGACGAACATGTTGTCCTGGATCTTGAGCTTGAGGTCGCCGTCCAGGCGCTCCAGGCCGCCCATGATGGAGGACTCCAGGTCCACCTTCACGAAGTTCATGATCTTGGCCGCGGCCTTGATGCCGCCGAAGCTGGAGGACTTGGCCGAGGAGTTCGTGGAGAACTGCTTCTTCATGATGGCCTCGAGTTCCTCCATGGCGGAGGGCTGGACCGTCTCCAGGCTGGCCACGCGCTGGATGATCTCGGCGCGGTGGTCCACCGGCAGGTAGGACAGCACGTCGGCGGCGACGTCGTACTCCAGGACGGACAGGATGATGGCGATCACCTGCGGGTGTTCACCGGCAATCATGTCGGCAATCGAGCGGGCGTCCATCCACTTGAGGATCTCCAGGCCCTTGCTGCCCTGCCCCGGCATGATCCGGGACAGGACCGAGGCGGCCTTGTCGTCGCCCAGGGCCCGTTTGAGCACCTTCTCGACGTAGTCGCCGGTGCCCAGACCCAGGCTGGTCTGTTTCTTCAGGGTGGCGACGAAATCATCGAGCACCACGTTCACCGCCTCCTGCGACAGGTCGGCCACCGACACCATGGCGGCGCCCAGGGCCTGCACCTCTTTCGGGTTCAGGAAGCGGATGATTTCGGCGGCCTGCTGCTCGCCCAGGAGCAGCATCAGGACCGCCGCGCGCTGGGTGCCGGTCAGGGCATCGAGCTCGGCGCGCAACTCCTCGGTCATGAGGAAGTCTTCGGCATTCGGCAGCCCGTCGGCACCTCCCTTGGGGTCGGCGGGCTTGGCGTCTTTGGCTTCGTCTTTTTGGGTGGCCATCGTCGTTCTCCGGCGGTCGTCAGGCAACCTTGATCATGCCCTTGAGCACGTTGGCCACGCGGCCCGAGTCCTCGGCCACCAGCATGCGGATGAGGGCAACCTTGTCGTCGTAGGTGTTGGCGGTGTCCAGCATGTCGATGGAGATGCTCGAGCGCTTGGGCTTGAGCTTGGCCTTGATCTCCTCGAGGCTTTCGCCCTCCCCGATCTGGATCATGCGCATGTCCTCCTCGGACAGCTCGCCGTCGGCCAGGATCTTCTGGGCCTCGGCCTCTTCCTCGGCGGCCTTCTTGCTCTCGTACATGGCGCGCATGATCGGGCGGATCACGATCAGCAGGAAGGCCAGGAACAGGAGCGCGATCAGGCCGCTCTTGAACGCCAGGTGCACGTCGCGTTCCAGGTACCAGGGGGTGGGGGGCAGGGGCGCATCGACCTCGAAGCGCGCCGGCACCACGGAGACCAGGTCACCCCGCTTGTCGTCAAAGCCGACGACGCCGCGCACCAGCTGCGTCATGCGCTCGAGTTCCTCGGGCGTGTAGGCGACGGTCTTGGGCGCGTTGGGCGCCGGGGCCGAGGCGCCGGGCGCCGGCGGCGGAACGGGCCGCTCGTTGACCACCACGGCCACGCTCACGCGCTGCACGCCGCCGGTGGCATTGCGCACATAACGGACGGTGCGGTCGATCTCGAAATTGCGGGTGGCGCGGCTGCTGGTGGTGGACACGCCCTCGGTCGCGCCCTTGGTCGGGTCGGCGGCCGTGGCACTGGCCGTCGTGGCCGGCTGCGGCGGGGGCGTGTTGGACAGGGAGCCCGGCACGCCTTCGGCATTGCGCTTCATGCCGCGGTCTTCGGCGATCACCTCGGAGCGGGTGCGCGGGCCTTTCTCGCGGTTGTCGAAGTCCTCGGTGGTGCTTTCGATCTGGGTGAAGTCCAGGGACAGGTTCACCTGCGTGCGCACGTTGGCATCCCCCACCATGGGCGAGAGGATCTGCTGGATGCGGTTGCGGTACAGATCTTCCATCTGCTGCTTGTGCGCGCTCTGGGCGGCGGTCAGCCCCAGCTTGAGGTCACCCGCCGACTCGGTCATGAGCTTGCCCAGGTTGTCCACCACCGCCACATGGTCGGGGGTGAGGTAGGGGACGCTGGAGGACACCAGGTGCACGATGGCCTGCACCTGGGTGGCGGAAATGGCGCGGCCCGGGTGCGGGGTCACCACCACCGAGGCCTTGGGCGCGACGCGTTCGCGCACGAACACGCTCTGGCGCGGCGTGGCCAGGTGCACGCGCGCGCTCTGGATGGAGCCGATCTGCATGATGGACCGCGCGAGCTCCTGCTCCATCGCGGCGTTCACGCGCACCTGCTCCATGAACTGGCTGGTCGTCATGGACGACTGGTCCTTCAGGCCCTCCAGGCCGACGGCGCCGGTCTTGGGCAGGCCTTGCGAGGCCAGGAAGATGCGCGCCTCATGGAACCGGTCGGCCGGCACGGTGAGCTGGCCGTTCTGCGGGTCGATCTTGGGCTTGTAGTCGGCGGTGCGCAGGGCATCGAAGGCGGCCTGCTGGTCGGCCTCGGACAGGCCGGGCATGAGGGGCCGGTAGGGGGTGGCCTGCATCCAGACATAGACCAGGCCGAAGACGACCAGGGCCATCACGACGACGAAGGCCGGCAGCGCGCGGCGCACGGCCGGCTGCTGCACGACGCGGCGCACGCCGGCCAGCAGCTCGCTGCCGGTG
>JACCDL011132746.1_pt1 | contig 28223 bp, 22 predicted proteins | sample 7441931 | NCBI WGS metagenome assembly JACCDL01 (sample SAMN15323437, study PRJNA562643) | freshwater metagenome | isolation source: river surface water | place: USA:Blue River Watershed | collected 2017-08-16 | reverse complement strand
GTTGTCAAAACCGGAATAGCGCAGCAACGCTGTCAACTGGTCTGCGGTGCGGGCTTGCCCGCGACCCATGGCCAGCAGATAAACGCCGAAGTAGGCATCGCCCATGGCCTCGGCGCCGGGCGTACCCGACATGGGCTCAGCCAGCACCAGCGTGCCACCCGTCGGAAGTGCCTGTCGGATAGCCTTGAGAATAGTCACCGCGCGCTCATCGTCATGGTCGTGAATGATGCGGACCAAAGAGACAATGTCAGCGCCGGTTGGCAAAGCCTCGGCAAGGAAGTTTCCGCCCACGGCCTGGGCACGATCGGCAATCCCGGCGTTCTGAAAACGCGCACGGGCATTGGCGGCTACGGGCGGCAAGTCGAACAAGGTCAGTTTCAGGTGCGGCGCGCGCTCGGCAACGCTGACCAGGAAACGGCCCTCGCCGCCGCCCACATCCAGCAGATGACGATGCGGGGCAAATGAAAAGGCATCGAGAATTTCGGCGGCCACCAGGGGCTGCGATGCCGACATCAGCGCGGAATAATTGGCGACTTTTTCCGGTGCGATTTCGGCAGCATGCGCCTTGGCCTCATCTGCGGTATAGGGGTAATACTCGGAGAGCGACGGCCGCACATGACCACGCAAAAGCGCGACCGGATCCGTCAGATCGGCGTAGAGCGTGGCGTGATGCCTAACCATGGCTATCACCGCTTCGTTATCGACCAGCGGCGCGCCCAGCATGCCCAGACCATAGCGCTGCTCGCCGGCAGGCGTGAGGCCGCGTTTCTCTACCAAGCGTAACGATTGAGCAGCCACCAGCAAACGCTCGGCAGCCTCAACCGACATATCGAACTGCCGCGCCAGCGCACTGATGCTTTGCGGTCCATTTGAGAGTTTTTTGAACAGGTCGAGCTGCACGCAAGCCGCCAGCACCTGCGAATACACAAAACCAGCCACCAGATCGAACACTTCCCGGGCATGGCGGTGGGCGATCGGGCGCGTGAGAAGAAATCCGGACGCAAAACGATGAAACGCAGGATTGGCGAGCAGCCGGTCACGCCAGCCGAGCAGCCAGTCGGACCATGGAAGAGCAGCGGTGCTCATTGCTAAGCCGAAATCCGGGTGACTGTTGGCAATAGCTTGCGAGTGAGCTCCACGGGCACCAGCCGACGTGATTCCTGGCGTACCAGTGTGCGCAATTGCGCCGAGCCACGGCAGCTCGGAATGGACGCGCTGGCGTAGGCGATTAGCTGATCGAAATATTGAATAGCGCCCGACAGACCCAGCTCTGCCGCTGAGCTGGGACGGCCCAGCGCGGCGTCTTGTCCGCCCGGTTTGCCCAGCTGCTCGGGATCGAGCGCCACATCGCGAATATCATCAGCGACTTGATAGGCCTCACCCAGCCATTCACCGAGCGCACGCCATGGTTCACATGCGGCACCCGCAGCCTGTGCGCCGGAAATGGTGGCTGCCACAAACAAGGCACCCGTCTTGGCACGCTGGTAAGCAGTGAGCGCCACTCTCGGCTCGCACTCCCAAGCCTGACCCGCGACAATGCCCGAAGGTGCGGCAACACCCGCGGCGAGCGTACTCATCAACGGGCCCATGCGATCGGGTTTTTGTGCGGCCGCTACTGCGAGGCTCTGGAATGCGGTCACGATCAACGCGTCGCCAGCCAGCACGGCCGGGCGTTCGCCATAAGAACCGAAGACGGAAGGACGACCCCGACGCGTAATCGCATTGTCGAAACAGGGCAAATCATCATGAACCAACGAGGCGCAATGCATGAGCTCAATGGCCGCGCCGGCAGCAGCGGCCAAGCCGATGTCGTCAGCACCACACGCTTGCGCAACCGCCAGAGTCAGGTGCGGACGAATGCGCGCACCGCCGGGAAACACCGAATGGCGAATGGCGGCGGCCAGACGCGGCGGTCCTTCAGGCGCTTCCTGGGCTGCAATGGCCGACTCAAGTGCCGCTTCAATACGCTCGGAATTGTCCATACTTTCTCCTGAACGACCTCTCTGGCCGTAGTTGGATGTAAGGTATGCCTGTCAGTTATCTATGTCAAGTTTAATTGACAAACGCCAGCTCGGGCACCAGCAAAGCTTGGCGCTTGTGCCTCGCCAAGTCTGCTCGCCGGGCGGCATCTGCATCGACGATTCAATTGTCGGCCCTCAAGAAGCCGCTTTTCCCTTGCCCTATGTTCTGGTTTGCCCATCGCAGCCGTCATTCGTCACGCTGGCGATGCGCGTACCACCAGGGACAACAAAGGGGGAGTTCACATGAGATTTTTGGGTCAACGCGGCGCCGTTGCGGCGCTGCTTGCGGGGTTGTCACTACTGGGTGGCTGCGGCGGCGGTGATGGCGGCGGCACGGGAACATCGGTATCGCCCCAGCAGACGGATACGGGCACGCAAGGGGTTACGACCGCGGCCGCCTGTCCGGGCAGCGGCACCGAGTGCACGGGCGCGACGATTTTGCGAACAGATCAGGGCATCGGAGTGACCGACTTCGGAGTGCAGGTGTACGGGGTTTCCACCAATGACTTGCTAACGCCCAACCCGGCGCCACAAATAGCGTACGGGCTCAGACCCGCCACCGGCGGCACAGCCGATCTTCGGGTCAGCAAAGCCGCCGATGGCCGACTGGCATCCGTCACCCTGCTACTGTCGAATCTGGGTTTGTCCTGGGATGGCAAAACTGAGCGCCCACGGATCATCGAAACCTTTGAAACTCGACAGGGACGCGTGCAGATCGACGCCAATGGGCTGGCCGTCCTCCAGACACTACCTGCCGCCACTGATCTGAGTTTTTTCGACTTCGGCAGATTAGGCGCAAACGGCACACAGGCCAATTACGCAAACAATGTTTATTTCCCGCGTACCGAAGCCGTGCGCTGCCCAAGCAACAATCTGGGTTGCCCCAGCGTTGAAACCCAGGGCCTGAGAGCGCAACTGGGTGACTGGCGCAGCGGCGGCAGCACACCCGATAGCGCGCAGGCCACGCGCCTCCATGAAGACGGTGCGACGCAAGCAGGCTACGGCGTGGATGCCAATGGCCAGCTGGTTTTGCTGCCCTGGGCTGACGGCGTCGGCGTACCTTACCCAGGATTCAAGGGTTACCGTGATTTCCTTCATTGGTCCTACGCTCACGTCAACCTGGGTGCGTGGATCACGCAAGACACCGTTCTGATTAACGAATGGGGTGGCAGTGACGAGCACAACAAAATGCGGCGCGGTCTGATGGCCTTCGGTCAGGTAACGCCGTCGGCACAAGTGCCCTCTACCGGTGTGGTGCGTTACCGCGGTCGAATCTATGGCTGGTTCAGCTACCTGCAGGCGCAGGATTCACATCCGCTTTTTGGCGAGGTAGAAGCGACAGTCGATTTCGAGCAACGTACAGTCGTCCTCACCTTCAGCGGCACGCGTATCGACGAGGGACAGATGGATCCCTTGCCGCTTGCGCTCACGGCGAGCACGAGCTTGAGCAGCGGACAACTTGCCAATTATTTCTTCGGGAACGCCAGCAACACAACGCTCGGCGGCGGTATCGGTGGACGTTTCTTCGGTCCGGTGAGCAATGGTGGCAGTGGTACGGGGCCAGCAGAAATGGGTGGGACTTTTCAACTGCAAAGCGCGAATCAGGGGCCCGCAGCGATTGGAGGATTTTTGTTGCGCAAGATTTGATGCGCACTATGTCAGAAGATGAGTGAGCGAAGACATCGCGACGCCAGAGACCAGCTTAAGCGGGTCTCTGGCATGGTGAAGCGCAAAAAATCCTGACTATTTGTGCAAAACCTCTTCCATCACCCCCGTAAGCAAAGCGGCACACTGCGCCGGACTTTCCTCATGGGCCAGATGCCCCAGCATGGGCCACAGCACCTGTCGCGACTGCGGCAAGCGGCGTGCAATCTGCGCTGCTTGTATTGCGGGTACGGTCATATCGTTCTCCGCGGCCACCATCCAAACGGGCAAAAACAGCCGAGGCAATTCACGCTCGAGTGGTTCCAGATCCCAGTGCGCCATCATGGCAAGCGCGGCAGATACATGGCCGGGACTGCGCACCAGACGCGCATACAAATCCATACCGACGTCATCCAACAATGAACCCGTGCTGCGAACGAGTTTCTGAACGATCGCAGGATCAGTTGCCTGCCACGCAAAAAAACGTGATGCGACCGAACCCGAAGCAAGCAAACGCGCCACCGGAGAAAAAAACTGCCCGGCCAAACCACCAAAGGCAATGAACGCGCCATTCAGACTGACCAGCGCTGCGGGTGAAATCGATTGATCAAGAATCATGCGCGCTGCCACGGCAGCTCCTGCAGAATGTCCCGCAATGAGCGTCGGTGATATTTTCAACTCGTGCAGCAATGCGGCAACATTGCGTGCCATGCCTGCCAGCGATTGCTCGGCATTCGGTGGCATTGTCGTGAATGCGTGACCGGGCAAATCCATCAAGATCACACTGTGTCTTAGTGCAAGCAGGGGCGCGACATCACGCCATGAATGCGACGATGAACCCGTGCCATGCAAAAGTACAATCACTGGCACATCAATCGGTGCGGGACCAAATTGCTGAACATGCCAATGCAGGCCTGCAGCTTTCACAAAACGACTTGCACTGCGATTGGGCCAGTCTCGGCCGTCAATCTCCCATTGCAAACGGCCGCCCAAACTAACGCGCTCCGTCCTGCGTCGCTGCGCGCACCGCCAGTGACACCGCGGCTGCGCCTGCATGCGGCAACGGTATGTAACGCGCGCGCATGGCACCGGCCAGTTGCGCAGCTTCCTGCTGCGGTTTGGGTGAGGTATCAATGAATAGCAAAGGCACTTGCAGAGCCGACAGCTGCCTTGCTGCTTGCGTCGCTTCGGATTGCGCACGCTCGCGACCACCGGTGCCATCGCGCGCGACATTGGCACGGCCGTCCGTGAGCAGCACAATGACCGGTGACTGTCCGCGACGGCGCAGGCCTTCGGCAACATGGGCCGCGGTATCAATCGCAGTCGCCAGTGGTGTTCCACCGCCGCCCGGCAGTCCAGACAAGCTGCGCTTGGCACGCACGAGCGAGCGTGTCGGCGGCAACAGCAATTCAGCGACCTTGCCACGAAAAGCGATCAATGCAACCTGATCGCGTCTGACATAACAATCGGCCAGCAGCAACTCAACAGCGCCTTTGGCTTCAGCCAGTCGATGCAGCGCTGACGAACCGGAAGCATCAACAACAAACAAGGTTGTCGTTGCCGTTTTTTGTTTGATGCGTGCGATATGAAAATCTTCGGAGCGAACCTGCACGCGTTGTTGTGCGTCTGCGCCTAGTGTCGCTTTGCGAATTTTTTGCCAGGGCGCTGCCGCGCGCAGCGTATCGATCAGATGCAAGCGGCTGCCATGCGCGGGTTGCGCGCGGCGCGAACCTGCAGGTCGTCCGCGCTGACCTCCTTTGACCGTCGCACCGGATTTACCGCTGCTCGCACGCTGCTGCAAACTGCCAGCCAGCAGCTGCGACAACAAACCCGCAGGTATCGCCGCCTTGGCGGCATCGAGCACGCGATCTTCCATCGGTTTGTTTTCACCGGGATCGGGTGGTGGTGAATGTTGATCTTGCTGATCATCACTCGCATCAGGCGGCGGCATGTCTTCTGGTTGCGCTTGTACTTCTTCCGGATCTTCAGGTTCCGGCGCAGGCGGCATGCGCGTAGCACGCGGCGCGAGCACGAGTGTGGCTGCGATGCGCGCATCATCATCGGTGGCGACGTCGTTACCATCAAGCGCTGCGCTCGCACGCGCCACCGACAGGGCCATCAGCGATGCGCGCATGGAATCAACACCAAGCGCCAACGCGGTGCCACACAAAACCTTAAGCACCCCCTCCGATACCTCAATGTCATGCAGCCTTGCACGCGCAGCGATAATGTCTTCGATACTGCCGGCCATCATTCGCTGCATATCAGTTTCATTGACGCGACGCGGTGAGATGGCACGTAAATCGAGTTCGAACGCGAGGCGATCGCGCAAGGTCGGCGACAGCGATTCTTCTTCGGACAAACCTTCATCAAGCGCCACCACCGCAAAGCGTGTCGCGCGCCGCTCTGCAAGACCATCACGCTCAAGCACCACGGCACCCTCATCCATCACCTGCGTGAGTCTCGCTGCTGTCGATGTGGGCAAACGCTCGGCCATGGCCAAGATCAGTGTGCCGCCGTCTGCTTGTACCAGTAAACCATGCTGCAATACCGGACGACCCATGGCCAGTGTTGCGGATAAATCGAGACCACCCAGTAAACGTTCATCGGTAATGGAGATAGGCATGCGCACCCAGCGCGACGGGCTCATCAGCGAGCGCAGCAAATTCAGCCAGGCATCGCGCACCGGCCCGGCTGAAGCGCGTATGTGTACGCCACCCAATGTGCCGGGATCAATGGCTAGCAAAACCGCCACCTGCACGGCCTGCTGCCAGAGGCTGTCCTGAATTTCTTCGGAAAGATGATCGGCGTTTGTACTCACAGGGCCGGGCGAAACTCAGGCAAACACTTCATCGACGGCACGAGCCACACGCGTGCCCGAACCCGCGTCATCCAGTGGATTACGCCGCAGCCTGTGACGCAAGGCGGGTGCCGCCATGCGTTTGAGATGCGAATCATTGACAGCATCATGTCCTTCAAATGCTGACAGCGCACGCGACGCACGCATGAGAGCGAGTTCGCCGCGGAGACCATCGGTACCCAATACCATGCAGAGCTGCGCAGCACGCATGAGAGCGTGATCAGGAACGTCAACGTCGCGCAGTTTTTTACGTCCTGCGACGATGCGGCGGCGAATTTTTTCATCTTCCTTGCGCCAGGTTTCGACAAAGGCCTCGGGTGCACGCTCATACGCATCGCGTCGTCGTACGACTTCGATGCGCATTTTCAGATCGGTCGGTGTGGTGACATCAACAGCCAGGCCAAATCGATCCAGCAACTGCGGACGCAACTCGCCCTCTTCCGGATTGCCACTGCCCACCAATACGAAACGGGCCGGATGCCGAATGGATAAACCCTCGCGCTCCACCATATTTTCGCCTGAGGCAGCGACATCGATCAGCAAATCAACCAGATGGTCTTCGAGCAAATTGACTTCATCAATATAGAGAAATCCGCGATTGGCACGCGCGAGCAAACCGGGCTCAAAGGCTTTGATGCCTTGCGATAAAGCACGCTCGAGATCCAGCGCACCGACCACACGGTCTTCCGTCGCACCCAACGGCAGATCAACTACGGGCACGGGTTTGAGAACACTTTTTGTTTGTCCTTCTGCCTTGAGCGGCGCGCACTGTTCACATGAAGGCGTGCCGGGCTCAGGATCGCAACCGTAAGGACAATTTGCCATTGCGCGCATCTTGGGCAGCAAGGCAGCCAGTGCGCGAACAGCCGTGGACTTGCCCGTGCCGCGGTCTCCAAAAACCAGTACACCACCCACGCCGGGATCGACCGCCGCGACAAGAATGGCGTGCTTCATCTCGTCCTGACCGACGATGGCTGAAAAGGGAAAACTAAAGCTCATGAAGATTTTCTCCGGAGGGTATTCGGGCGCCCCAGCGCCGCCACAAATCAGCTGCATGGGACAAGCCGGCAGCCAACAGCAGCAAGGCCACCAGATACCAGGGGGCGGACATCATGGAGGCCCGCAAAGCCAGCATCAGGTAAAGGCCCGCCATCAGCGTGCCCCGCAGCTCCGACATGGGAATGCCGCGCCCCGTGCGGCGATGCCACCAGTACAACACGCCCCATTCGAGCAGAGTGACCGTGATCACGATGTCAATCAGCAAAGTGCCTGAGAAGATCTCGCGCACAATGTTTCCCCATAACCGCAGCCCGCGCTGCACGTTGTCATTATTTTATCTAGCCAACACAACCGCCAGATTGTTTGTAGTAGTTTACATCTGAAGTTGTCAGAATAATCAGACACTTCTTTTCGACAGTGTAACCGTGAAAGTCTGTGTTGTGATGCGTTGGGGCTGATTGATTTTGGAAGTCGTGCTGCTCGGTGGGGGGTTTTTTAGGCGCCACTCATCAAGGCTTCAGGGGGACGGATTGAAAATCCTTGTGTCGGCGGTTCAATTCCGCTCCGGACCAAAAAAAATAGCGGGGTGTGTTAGGTGTGTTGGCGACACATCGTTTACATATCATTCCGGAGACACCGTTAACAACGTGGGACTGAAGGGGTTATCGATGGGCTCCACTTACCCCTCCCTCACGAAATAGTCCCGATCTAAATTAGAACTTTTTGGCCAATTTACCCGCTATTGAAGTACCCGTGCGAATCAAGCCGATACAGCCAACTTGTTACTTCAAATAATTTAAATCTGCTTGGTCGGAACAATTGCCTTCGAGGCGGTACGAACCTCAGGTTTCCTCTTAAGCTCAGGCACGACTGAATTAATTTTTTAGTGTACCGGATAAACATGAACAGTACTTTTTCCCCACCTCCTCAATCGACCTATTCAAATCAGACTATTCGCACTACAGACAGTTTTGATAGCGCTTCGAACTCTTTGAATCAGCTTTATGCGAGCGGCCCAGCAAGACCATCGGTACGGATGGTTGGCAAACCCACCCGATCTGATCGCCCCCAGAAAGATCAGAAAAACAGAATCAAAGGAAAATATGCCAAGCTTGGCGAGTCCTTGGTTATTTCGACGCGCAATAAGCGCAATGAAAAAGCTGAAAAAATTAAAGCTGAAAAAATAGCAGAAAAGGCGGAGGCAGCGCGGTCTATCGAGCGAGCGCTGCAAGGACTTGAAGACAAGTCCGAAATGTTGGGACAAAAAGGGCAACAAGGTACTGTTGCTGAGGTGCTCAACAGCAACCCGGTAAGTTGGATTGTCAGCAGCCTCGTTAGAGGATGGGACGCGCTCAACAAAGCAACGTCATTTCTGCCGGAAGCGATGTCGCAAAGCATAGATATTGAAGCTCAGCCAGCAACCAAAAAATCAGCAGCCGAGTCGGCGAGTGACTCTGCTCCTGGCTCCACAAACTCTCATGAATTAGATCTGTCGTCCATACCTTCGCCTAAATGCACGTCATCAACAGAAACAAGTCAAATTTTTGCATCTGTTTCTGCCCCGCTCTCAGCAGAAGATGTAGATAGAGTAGAAAAAGAAAAATCGTCTCTGGTATCGATAAAGGTCATTTATGTTACTGCCAAAGAAATGCAAGTTATGAAAAAGGTTCAGCCTTGCCTTGATCGGGTGCGGACAAAAATACCCTATGTCGCCAATCAATGGAAAGGTGGCGTGTTGCCCTCTGGTGGAGACGCCTGGCTCAGAGGAGTTTGGCATAGCTCAATTTATACCAGAACTTGGCACAACTTAGCGAAAGACAAAATCTTAGCTTTTCAGATGTTAAATGAACTGGATCAGATGCTTAAAGAGACAAGTCGCCCTTTAATAGAATCCAAAGAGAAGTCCTCGTCTCTTGAGACTGGTCATGATTTAATTGATCCGCAGAAGTCGCTATCGGCCGTAATAAATAAATATACTGAAGACGCAAATAGAGTGAGAGAGGAAATTGAATCAAAAGATATTTTCTCACTCGGCGAAGTAAAAGCGATAGTCGAAGAAGTGTATGAAATAGGCAGCGCCTGTTGCGAAGGCATTGCGGCAGTGGCGTTTGTCGAGCTATGCATTGAACCAGAATTGGCAGATTATCTAGTCCAATGGGAATTCTGGATTAGCGAGAAAGGCGAGTCACATAATTTTGCTGTTATTTATACCGAGAAAGGAGAGCCTTTGATCGTTGCAGATGCCTGGACAAATACTTTTAGAGCCTATCGATATGCGGAAATATCAAAAAAGTTTGTTGGCAGGACCATTTTTGCCAGAAGGGATCCAAATCGTATTGAAGATCGAGGCATGTTTAGCAAAAACGATAGGAAGTATTTTGATAGCATCGAGAAGCTTTCGTTTGCTGATGTAAACGTGTTGTTATCTGAACACGTGATTCAAAATAAAAAACCATCTCAACCCGGACAGAAATATGTTTTATTCCCGCCACCGGGGAAAGCACTCATCGAAAAAATTATTTCACTTAAGCTGATGAAACAATATGACCGTTACACCTTTCTTGATCGCGGAACGATTTATAAAGATCCTGTTGGAGGAGAGACACATGATCCTGTTGGTAATTTGCCTCCCGGTGAGGCAATAGGCGGTGGTTCTTCGTTCTATCCAAGTGAAATGTTCAAGCAAAATCAGTGATCAACACAATTTACCTTCCGGCTAATACCGCCAATAAAAGCTCTGATGAAATAAAGCCGGAAATTTTTTGCCTTAATAGTGTTCAGCTACTGGACGTCGATGGTCGCAAAATGGGGCAAGGCCAGACAAGCTCTATTGAAATCTCTTTTTTGTGACTAGCGTTTTCTTCGCTTCCTCAAGGCTTGGCAGGATTAAAAGGTAAAGCTCGGGTATTGCTTGAGCTTTAAGAAAAAAGTGACAAAGAGACTTTATCAAAAAACATGAGCGGCACGGTCGCTGGCAAGGCGCCCCCAACGCCAGCAGCAGCATTTTTCAGGGCCTCTAAATATCCCCTGCCTTATGAAACGCAGTTTGAAATTTTTTAGGGTATTTAGAGCCATCCCTTTAAGTTGAAATAAGTAGTAGTTTGATTGTCCAATGAATGCGATGTATTCGAGCGTTTCTGGCACGATGGGCTGCTGGCATACGAGCCGCTGGATAGTATTGACTGGAACTGGCTGGCTCTGCATAGCAGCATGGCCAAGACTCCGTTGGGTTGGAAAAATCGGCCCGAACCCTACCGACCGCGGCAAAGGGGATGTCAAACGCAGTCCGCCCACTAGAAGCAAGCATCGAGTGATCGGAAAGCTTCATACGCAACAACCACTTCTGCTTGCTCGCCTACGCTTTTACAAAAACTAGCTTTACGATCCCGGCTCTACCTTGCGGCCAAAACATACACCTTCAAGATTCTCAAAATGGGCGTCCTAGGTCTAAAGTTTTGCATCATTCAAACGCGCAGAAAAAAAATAATGGTATCCGCCAGCGGTATTTTCAAGTCAAATGAAAGCCGTGCCGCACCCAAGGCTACAGCATCGGAAAGATCGATTTGCTGTCCCTGACGCATTTAGGCAATCGCGCGAAGAGCATCAGCCTCAATGTACTGCTGCAAGATGCGCTTGAACACTTCGACCAGGGTAAGCGTGGACACCAATAGCTCCGCGGTATCCTCGATAGCAGGCGCAAAAAAAACCTGCGTTGGGACCATCAGCAAAATATTCCAACCATCCGCAGGAATCCACCACGTTCATACATGATCGTCCTCACGCGGCACATCCGACTCAATGAAAATTCTGTCAGTTGTTTCAATGCCGTTTCTGAAGATGTTGGAATTCACTACCAAACTCTGTTCGACCTGTATTTGCGAGATTGCGCCGCATTACACAGAAAATTAAATTTCAGTAAAAGTGAAATCCGGATCAGGTATTCTCGGACCACTTCGATTCCAACCCGGGCTACCCTATACACTCCGCAGATTTACCAACACCTATGACCACTCCCTCATCACCAAACAATACAGACCCCAAAGCCGGAGCAATCAACGCGATTCATGCATGGATAAATGCGGTCAACCGCCGTGATCTTGATGCCATCGTCGCTGTTTTTGCTCCCGATGCCAGCTTCTTTGGAACAAGCACTCAAACACTGGTTAACGCTTCAGACGGTATCAGAGATTACTTCGACATCGTGCTGAAGAACTATGCGCCGCTCTCGGCAGCGCTTGGGCAAATCACTGTCAGCGAATTGTCGCCGGGCAGCGCCGTCGTCACAGGTTACGACCAGTGGCAATTGACGGTTGAGGGCAAGCAAGTGGAAAGTATCGGACGCTTGAGTATCGCCATCGCTCTGCGCGACGGGCGCTGGCAAGTCGTCAGCTTTCATCGGTCAGCAATACCGACCTGAATCAAGCCTAAGGCGTTGTCGCCCCAACGCCTGCTCAGAGCTTTGCATTCAAGTAGGTGCATTGACTTTGTGTCGTCGCAAATATCTTGTTCGCACGTCAGTCGCCCAAATAGTCTGCACTTCGCCTGACCCTTTCGACAACTCGTCTGTCGAACTCTCGGGAGTTTGATATCTGCGGGCGGGCGGGCTCCGGCAAGCTTATTGCAAACTACCAAACGACATGTTCGCGCTTGACACCACGACAATTGAGCAAAATCAAGGACCTCATCATGACCGGAACACTGAACAAGGCATTACTGATCGGCCATCTTGGCCACGATCCCGATGTACGCACCATGAACAGCGGCGAACCGGTCGCGCATTTATCTGTCGCGACCAGCGAGGGATGGAAAAATAAATCCACCAGCGCAAAGCGGGACGCAACCGAATGGCATCGGGTGGTGGTTTACAAAAGGCTGGCCGAAATGGCCGGCCAGCATCTGAAGAAAGGCGCACTGGTCTATGTCGAAGGCCATTTGCAGACGCGCAAATGGACGGGCAAGGATGGCGTCGAACGTCATACGACTGAAATCGTGGGTGACGAATTACGGTTGCTGCATCGTCCATCGGAATATCGGGCGGCGCTGGATGAGCATGCGACACCGCGATTTGATAAAACGATAGCGGAGAAAACAGGCGGACAAAGCCTCTCCTTTTAAAGCCATACAGCACAGTGATGCAATAGTCATCAACTCAAGAGTCGCCGCCCTGATACGTCGAAATGACCAGCCTTTAGACCAGCTACACTACTGGCTGCTGACTGTGCTTGATCACTTGTAGGGCGCCATCCACCCCAGACCGGCCGTCGTTCCTTGGCGCGGCCGGTACTCGCAACCTATCCATCCGTCATAGCCCGCTTCATCCATCATTTCAAACAGCCACGGATAATTCAGTTCACCCAAATCCGGCTCATGCCGATCGGGCACACTGGCGATTTGCACATGACCGATATTGTGCAAGTACTGCCGAAACGTACTGATGATGTCGCCCTCCATGATTTGGGCGTGATAAAAATCCATCTGTACTTTCAGGTTAGACGCGCCCACCTCGGCAAGCAAGGCGTGCGCATCTTTTTGATAGTTCAGAAAATAACCCGGCATATCGCGCGTATTGATCGGCTCGACCAATAGCGTGATGCCGTGCGGCGCGAGCTGTTCGCATGCATAACGCAAATTGCCTATAAAAGTCTGACGACAACGATCCTGGTCTGCTCCGGCAGGGACAATGCCTGCCAGCGCATGCAAGCGCTTGGTGTTAGCGGCTAGTGCGTAGTCCATGGCTCTTGCCACACCGTCGCGAAAATCCTGCTCCCGCCCCGGCAGGGCACCCAGGCCACGCTCGCCGGCATCCCAATCACCGGGCGGCAAATTGAACAGCACATTCTGCAAGCCATTCGTGCGAAGCGCGTCAGCAATCGCATCTTTGTCTTCACCATAGGGAAATAAGTACTCCACCCCTTGAAATCCCACTGAGGTGGCGGCCGCAAAGCGCTCCATGAAGGGCACTTCATTGAACAGGAAACTCAGATTGGCGGCGAATTTGGGCATTGGGCAAGCTCGCAAGTCAGCAAATTAAGTTGCCATGATACAAGCCCTGCCCTTATCCTTTTGCAGATACCAATCACAACAAGGGAGACGAGCATGGAAGTCCTGATCACGGGTGGCGCTGGTTTTTTGGGTGCAAAACTGGCGCGGCAACTGCTGGCACGCGGTACGCTGGCCGGACCCTCGGGGCAACCGGAAAAAATCTCCCGCATCACGCTGCTCGATCAGGTGGCGGCACAAGGCTTCGATGATCCGCGTATCGCGATCATGACTGGCGACGCCGCTGATGCCGCCGTGATTGCCAAAGCTCTGACACCATCGGTGCAGTCTGTGTTTCATCTGGCCGCTGTTGTCAGCGGTGAAGCCGAAAGCGATTTTGATCTGGGTATGCGCATTAATCTCGATGCCACCCGTATCCTGCTGGAGCAGGCGCGCAAGAACGCTAACCGGCCTCGCCTGGTGTTTACCAGCTCGGTCGCCGTGTTTGGCGGTGATCTGCCACCCAAGGTACTCGACACGACGCCAGCGACGCCGCAGGGTTCGTATGGCGCGCAAAAAGCCATGTGTGAATTGATGGTGACCGATTACAGCCGCAAGGGCTTTGTTGATGGCAGATCATTGCGTCTGCCCACCGTCACAGTCCGGCCCGGCAAGGCGAACAAAGCGGCATCGAGTTTTGCAAGTGGCATCATCCGGGAACCTTTGAATGGCGTGGTATCGGTTTGTCCGGTACCACCTGAGACCAAGGTCTGGGCATTGTCACCGCGCAGCACCGTTCACAATCTGATTCACGCGCACGAACTCGACAGTGCTGCGTTTGGCAGCGCCGGTGCAGTGAATTTACCAGGGCTGACAACGACCGTTGGCGAGATGGTGGCTGCGATGGGCCGTGTCGCTGGTGCGGAGACAATGAAGCTGGTGGAATGGAAAGAAGATCCCGTTATCCTGAAACTCGTGCGCACCTGGCCGGGCGATTTCGTGACCGCGCGTGCGGAGAAAATGGGCTTTGTCCATGACGCCACTTTTGATGACGTCGTCAAAGCGTATATGGAAGAAGAGTTGCGTTAAGGGCAGCGGCCAAACTTGCGCGAGCGAGCTTTGTAAAACTCAGACCTCCTCGCGCATGCCCCACTTCCACATCCATGATGTCGGCAAAGGCAGAATCATGAACAGATGCTCAATGACAGCGAGCGTCAATAGCCCGGCTACCAGACACAGGCTCGTCGCAGCGAATGCGTCTTGCGGCTGAACCGAGACGGCCATCCACAAAGGCACGAGTACGGCCATCGCGGCCGTGACCGAGATCGGCATCAGCCAGTTCCACGACCGCCGCGTGAAATAGCTTTGCAAATAAGCGAGGTGCGCAGGCAGAAAATTTTCCGAGAGATTGCGCACGCCCAGAAAAAGATTGAGCTTGGCTGACAAGCGCATGGACCACAGCACCAGATAAGTCCACCAGCCAGTTTGATTAGGTTTGTCCCAGCTGACGGCAAACACCATGAAGGCGAGGAGTATCAATGCCATCTCATGATGCAGTATCGCTTCGGTAGCGTGACGCACACGTTGCCAACCGCGACTACCGGGCGGACATTCGCTGCGCCGAGCGCCGGTAACGTAGCCCAGCAAAAATGCGATCTCCTGCCAGCTCCACACCAGCACGGCGCAAGTAAATGCGCAGTAAGCCGAGGCGACAGTTGTGTGTGATGCTGATATCGACAAGCCCACCAGAGCGAAGCCGAGCAAGAGCGTGAACTTGAGCAAAGTCCATTTGAAAGTCCAGCGCGGCAGCCTGCCCAGATACATGATCACGCCGGTTGAAAACCACCAGACGAAAAGCGTGAACAGGGCCGGGAACAAATACTGTGACATCAGAAACTCACTCGGGCATCACCAACTAGGGACCAGCCTTGCCGACTGCGGCAGGGTGTTGGACTTCACCGGAATAAAGTACATTCGAACGAATACGGCGACACCTGCCACGCTCCAGAACGCCTTTTGCAGATTGCCGACAATGCCGCCAGCGGCTTTGCCAGCATCGGCACGCATGGCACATCGATAGATCCGATCCAAATTCGAACGGAAATCCGGATGGTCGATATCCAGCATGATCGGAAACACTTGTTTGGTGATTTCATTGGTGATGCGAAAAACTTCGTAGTCATATTCCGTCGGCTCCAGACCCATGGCCTGCTTGAGCTCTGGTCGAGTGTGATCACGCACGTACATGGTCGCGTACACAGCGAGCAGGAAGAAACGTATCCACAACACATTGCCACCCCTAAGTAAATCGGGATTGGCGCGCATGATCAACGCAAACGATTCGCCATGACGAAACTCATCATTGCACCAGCGCTGGAACCAGCGAAAAATAGGATGGAAGCGTTTGTCGGGATGCTTTTCCAGTTGACGGAAGATCTTGATATAGCGCGCATAGCCGATTTTTTCTGAAAGATAGGTCGCGTAGAAAATGTACTTGGGCTTGAAATACGTGTAGCTCTTGCTGCGCTTCAAATTACCCAGATCGATACCCAGACCATAATCCTTGAGCGAAGAATTGATGAAGCCGGCGTGACGCGATTCATCGCGCGCCATGTATTCCATCAGTTTCTTGATGTCCGGATTGCTGACATTGCGCTTGATCTCGTTGTACAACACGCAACCTGAGAATTCGGAAGTCAGCGAACTGACTAGAAAATCTAAAAACTCTTGACGCAATTCCGGCGACATTTTGTGCGCCAGTTCGCGCGCCTCTTCAGCGAACGTAGCATCGCGCTGAAAATGATCGTGATTATTGTCACCCTCATATTCAGCCATCATCGCATCCCATTCGGCGCGTACTGGCTCGACATTGATGCGATTCATCGCCTCGTAATCAGTTGTATAAAACCGTGGTGAGAAAATGGTGTTGGTCACCGCTTTCTTTGCGGCATCCTCAACTGATTTGATTTCGCTGATGGCGTTATGCATGATGCTTACTCCTTAACTTCAAGAATCAATTCTCTGTCCTCCACCGGATCGGCACGGAGCAGCCATACGTGCAGGCCGAGATACCCCAGCCAGAACAAGGCCAATGCCGCTTCGATCACCGTGGTGTTCATCGCTTTTGAATCTCCATCGCCTGCGAGGTGTAAAACCCGCTGGAGATTTTTTCAGTGTTACCGATCTGCCATTTGGCGAGCGCTTCGCATTCACCGATTGCGCCACGCAACGCTGCTTCAGCGATGGGCTCGATGAAAGGCGCACGATCACTGCGTGGAAAAATTCTTCCCACGCGAATCATGGTCGCGAGAATGGGATTGCTTGGAGCAAAAGTAAATAGCAGTGAGCGGCCGGTACGCTGCGCCAGGCCTGCCAGCACTTGCACCATGTCGTGCTTTTCATAGTGGATCATCGAATCCATGGCCACCACATGATCGAAGTCCCCATAAGACGTCGACAACATGTCGCCGGATACAAATTCCACCTTGCCCTCACCCAGATCGTCGGGCACTCGTTTGCGTGCCAGCTCCACCAGTGTCGGTGACAAATCAATCGCTACCACATGCGCACCGCGTCGCGCCAGATCGACTGCCAGCGTGCCGGTACCACAACCCGCATCGAGAATGCGACGTCCGTGCAAGTCATGCGGCAACCATTCAAGCAGCGTCTGCCGCATGCGTTCACGCCCGGCACGTACCGTTTTTCGGATGCCGGACACCGGCTCGTCCGAGGTCAGTCTTGCCCATTGCTCCGCAGCGGTACGATCGAAATACTCTTCGAGCTGTTCGCGCTTTTCTTCGTAACTGGTCGTTCCCATTGTCTTCCCCTTTACGACCTGCTGCTCCTAATCGAACTTTGGCAAATCAAATATGAACTTCGTTTAATCGAAGCCCAGCAAATCAAAAATATCCCGGTCTTTCATTGCTTCACACAAGAGCGGGTCAGTGCCGGCCCAGAGTGACGCTGCCAGCCGCAGATATTCCTGCTGCACTGCCAGAAGTTCGGGTGAATCGTCCATCTCAAACAACGTTGCCTTCTTCAGACGGCTTTGACGAATGACATCGAGGGACGGAATGCGCGCCATCGTCTTGAGTCCGACGCGATCGTTGAATTTATCGATCTGATCCGTGGCGTCAGAACGATTGGCAATCACACCGCCCAAACGCACGTTGTAATTTTTTGATTTCGCTGCGATCGCCTGGACAATGCGATTCATCGCAAAAATGGAATCGAAATCATTGGCCGTGACAATCAGTGCGCGATCCGCATGCTGCAGCGGTGCAGCAAAGCCACCACACACCACGTCGCCGAGCACATCGAAAATCACCACATCGGTTTCATCCAGCAGATGATGTTCCTTGAGCAGTTTCACGGTCTGTCCAACCACATAGCCACCGCAACCCGTACCAGCCGGCGGGCCGCCCGCCTCGACACACATCACGCCGTTGTAACCTTCAAACACAAAATCTTCAACGCGCAGTTCCTCACTGTGAAAATCCACCGTTTCCAGAATATCGATAACAGTGGGCACAAGCTTTTTGGTCAGCGTGAAGGTCGAGTCGTGCTTGGGGTCGCATCCGATTTGCAGTACGCGCTTTCCCAGTTTTGAAAACGCCACCGAAAGATTCGATGAAGTGGTGCTCTTGCCGATACCACCCTTGCCGTAAATAGCAAAGACTTTGGCATTCCCAATCTTGACGCTAGGATCCAGTTGAACCTGAACACTGCCCTCGCCATCGGCACGTCCGCGCTTGATTTCCGAAACGGGAACTGTCGCTACATTCATTGATTTACTCCTTCGGTGATGCCTTCAAGCCGGTCTTCGAGTTCTTCACCTGCTCGACGCATGGCGTCAAGCGTGTCCTGGTCCGGTGTCCAGTACTGGCGTTCATACGCTTCCATCAGACGACTCGCAACGCGGGCCGATGCCGAAGGATTGAGACGCGCGAGTCTTTCGCGCATCTCGGGGTCAAGCAGGAAAGTCTGTGTGAGTTGCTGATAGACCCAAGGCTGTACTTGCCCTGTGGTGGCCGACCAACCCATGGTGTTGGTCAGATGCAGTTCGATCTGATGTACGCCTTCGTAGCCATGGGCCAGCATGCCTTCGTACCATTTCGGATTGAGCATGCGCGTGCGTGTTTCCAGTGCCACCTGCTCGGAGAGTGTGCGCACCGTGCCACCACCCCGTGTCTGGTCACCGATGTACACCGGTGCCATCGCAGCATCCGGACCTTTGGCGCGTTTGACGGCGCGACTGATACCGCCGAGTGTGTCGAAATAGGTGTCGATCGTGGTGACGCCAACTTCAACCGAGTCCAGATTCTGATATGCGAGTTCGATACCGGCCAGTACGCTCTTGAGCAAGGCCGGCTGCGCCACAGGACGGCCAGTGACGCCATACGCAAAGCCTTTGCGGCAGGTATAGGTTTCGGCGAGTTCGTCTTCATCATCCCAGCGGCTGCAATCGATCAAATGATTGACGTTGGCGCCATAGGCACCCTCGGCATTACCGAACACACGCAGCGATGCGGTTTCGATGTCGCACGCATGCTCGAGTTGATAGGCCCGCGCATGTTTGCGGATGAAGTTCTGTTCCTCGGGCTCGTTGGCGCTCGCCGCCAGCAAGGCCGCTTCCGCCAACAGTTTGATTTGCAATGGCAGTAGGTCGCGGAAGATGCCAGACAGCGTGATCATCACATCCACACGCGGCCGGCCCAGATCTTCGAGTGAAATCAACTGCGCGCCGGCCAGACGGCCATAATTGTCGAAGCGTGGCTTGGCACCCATCAATGCCAGTGCCTGTGCAATCGGACCGCCTTCGCTTTTCAGATTGTCCGTACCCCACAACACCATCGCAATGGATTCGGGGAAGCTGCTGCCGTCTTCCATATGTCGCGCGAGCAAACGTTCTGCCTGACGCGCACCATCTTTGACGGCATAAGCACTGGGCAAGCGGAAGGGATCGAAACCATGCAGGTTACGACCTGCAGGCAGAATTTCCGGTGTGCGCAGCAAATCACCGCCTGGGGCAGGACGCACGTAGCGCCCATCGAGCGCTCCGAGCAAACCGTCAATCTCATGTGCCTCGCCCATGAGATCGCTGGAGGTGGCGAGTTTGTCGAGCAGTTGCTGATGTGCTTCAGACAGCGGCACTGGCTGTGCTGCACCAGTCAGCATGGCTTCGATTGCTGTCCGCAATGCGGGTGTAGGTTCGGCTTCATGCGCTGATTCGGCAATCGCGATCAGCATGTCAGTACGCTCTTCGAGTGTGGGTGCTTTGCCAACCACGTGCAAGCCATGCGGTATCAGTGTGTATTCGAGTTCAAGCACGGCCTCGCTCAATCCGGCAATCTGCTCACCACTCTGCGCATCCCACACCGGCTCGGCACTCGCCAGTTCGAGCTCGACTGCCTGTGTCTGCACCAGTGCCGCCAGATCGGTCAACTCTTGCGCTTCTTCCGGGCCTAGACTGCGCCAGCGCGTTAGTGAAGCTTTCAGATCATTGAGGCCCTTGTACAAACCAGCTTCGGCCACCGGCGGCGTTAAGTACGAGACCAATGTCGCGTTGGCGCGGCGTTTGGCAATCGTGCCTTCGGAAGGATTATTAGCTGCATATAGATACACGTTGGGCATATCGTTAATCAGCCGGTCAGGCCAGCAATCACCAGACATGCCCGTCTGTTTGCCGGGCATGAATTCGAGTGCGCCGTGGGTGCCGAAGTGCAGTATGGCGTGCGCAGCGAAGTCTTCGCGCAGGTAACGATAGAACGCAGAAAACGCATGGGTGGGTGCGAACCCTTTTTCGAACAGCAGCCGCATCGGGTCGCCTTCAACACCCATGGCCGGCTGTATGCCAACGAGGACATTGCCAAACTGCGCACCCAGAAAAAAGATATTGCTGCCATCGCTTTGATGACGACCGGGTGCCGGACCCCATTGCGCTTCAATCTCGCGCAGATGCTTTTCACGGCGCACATGATCGTCAGCGCTGATCTTGGCGTGCACGTTTGCGTGCGCGCCATGATGCTCGGCATTGCCTTTGAGGATGGCGTTACGCAAGGTGTCGACGCTATCGGGTAGATCGATGGTGTAACCGGCGCGCTGCATCGCAGCCATGGTGTTGTAGAGCGATTCGAAGACAGCGAGAAAAGCCGCCGTTCCGGTGCTGCCTGCGTTCGGCGGGAAATTGAACAAGACCACGGCCACCTTGCGCTCTGCGCGCTGCGCCTTGCGCAAGAGAATGAGCTTTTCCACACGAGCCGCGAGCATGTCGGCGCGTTCGCTGCAAACCTGCATGTCTTGTGCATTCTCGGCTTGCGGGAAAGTGCAGCCTCTGCTGCAACCGGTGCAGGATTTACCGCCGGCTTCGCTGCGGCCACCATAGACCAGCGAACCACTTGCGCCATCAAGCTCGGGCAAGGCCACCATCATGGTGGCTTCGACCGGCAACAGGCCTCGATCCGATTCGCCCCACAGCTCCAGTGTCTGAAACTCTACAGGCGCGACAGCGACATAGGGCACATCCAGGCTCGCGAGTAAATCTTCGGCGGCTTTGGAGTCGTTATAAGCCGGTCCACCGATGAGCGAGAATCCCGTCAGTGATACGACAGCGTCCACATTCGGCTGACCCTCTTTCATGAAAAACTGCTCGACCGCAGGTCGTGCATCCAGCCCGCTGGAATACGCCGGGCGCACCGACAAACCACGCGCTTCGAACGCCGCGATCACACCGTCGTAATGCCGTGCATTACCCGCCAGCAGATAAGAGCGCATCAGCAGCAAGCCAACGGTGCCGCGACTGCCGGCGATCGTGGGCAGGCGATCCAGACGATCGGTCATGCATTTATGTACAGCCGCGCCCTTCATGCGCGGGTGATAAACACCGACTTCCGGATATTCGATCGGCATCGCAGCAGGTGCTTTGCCGCGCAAATGCTTGCGCGCGCCATCGGCGTAATTGTTGACTAACAGCTGCACCATGCTGGCAATGTTTTCATCGGAACCGGCCAGCCAGTATTGCAGCGTCAGAAAATACGCGCGCACATCTTGCGCTGTACCTGGAATGAAACGCAGCAGCTTGGGTAGACGGCGCAGCATTTTCATTTGCTGTGCACCGGCGGTGGCCGCCGGCTTTTTCTCATCCGTCTTGCCACGCAATTTTTTCAGGAAGGCCATAGGGCCGCGCGTGGTGCCATCCATGGTGAAGCGGCCAATGCGCGTGAGTTTCATCACTTCACCAGCGGACATGATGCACACCATGGCGTCGCAGGCAGCACGCCTCTCGGTGAGTGCCGGCATCACGGGCAAGAAGTGGTCTTCCATGAACAGCATGGACGCGATGATGATGTCGCCCTGCTCGATATCGGCGATGCAGCGCGTGAGCGTCGACGCATCGGCAGCCCACTCCGAAGCGGCGTGCACGGACAATACAACACCGGGCAACTGCTTGCTCAGCAGGCGCTGCGCGCGCGCAGCGGCGCTGGCCAGGTGGTTGTCCATTGTGACGATGACGACCCGCATCGGCGGTGCCTTCATGACGTCAACGGCCATAGTGGGCTTTTGCGTCATATAAGGTGTCCAATGTGATCGTCGGTACGCCATGGTCTTTCGCATAGCGCTCGGTGTTGCGTCTTGCCTTGCCGCGTACGAAAAACGGTATCTTCGATAATTCTTTTTCTGCGTCCGGCGCCCAAGCCGGATGCATTTCACCAGAATTGGCCGGATCGGTGTCACGCGCGACTTCGGGTGAGACAACGGCATCGGCTTGTGCGGGCATAGCGCGTGGTGCACCACCTTTGCCAAGGTGCGAAGGCGATGCGCCGTCGTGGAATTCGAAGTCGTCCTTGAACATGCCGAGCAAGTGCTCTTCCAGACCCATCATCAAAGGATGAACCCAAGTGTCGAAGAGCACATTGGCGCCTTCAAAACCCATTTGCGGTGAATAGCGTGCGGGAAAGTCCTGCACATGCACGGGAGCTGAAATCACCGCACAAGGCAGACCGAGTCGCTTGGCAATATGACGCTCCATTTGCGTACCCAGCACCAGTTCCGGCGAGAGTTCGGCCACGCGGGCTTCGACTTCGAGGTAATCGTCAGTGATCAGCGGCTCGATGCCATATTTTTTTGCGGCTTCGCGGATCTCGCGGGCGAATTCTCGGCTGTAGGTGCCCAGACCGACCACTTCAAAACCCAGCTCTTCCGACGCAACACGTGCAGCCGCGATGGCATGGCTGGCGTCACCAAAAACAAACACGCGCTTGCCGGTGAGATAAGTGGAATCGACGGAGCGCGCATACCAAGGCGCACGCGAAGCAGCATCTTCCAGCGCTGAATCAACATTGATTCCAGCGAGTTGGGCAACCTCGATGATGAATTCTCTTGTGGCCTGCGCACCGATAGGAATGACCTTGGTCGATGGCAAACCGAGATTTTTTTGCATCCAGGTCGCCGCCTGCATAGCCGTCTCTGGGTAGAGCACGACATTGAAATCGGCGTCAGCCAGTCGCGCCAAATCGGTCGGCGATGCGCCCAGTGGCGCAACGACATTGATCGCAATACCCATGCGCGTGAGCAGCGCGGTGATTTCACGCAGATCATCACGATGACGAAAACCGAGTGCCGTAGGTCCGAGGATGTTGCAGCTCGGCTGCTGGCCAGGCTCGCTGTCTTGCATGCGCGGCTTGGCGAGATGACGCACCATCTGATAAAACGTTTCAGCCGCACCCCAGTTTTCTTTCTTCTGATACGAAGGCAGTTCCAGCGGCACCACGGGTATCGGCAAATTCAAAGCGCGTGCGAGACCACCCGGATCATCCTGAATCAACTCGGCGGTGCAGGACGCACCCACCATCATCGCTTGCGGCGCAAAGCGCTCGTAAGCTTCACGCGCGGCATTCTTGAAAAGTTCTGCCGTATCAGAACCAAGATCGCGTGCCTGAAAGGTGGTGTAAGTGACTGGCGGACGCTTGGGCAGCCGCTCTATCATGGTGAACAACAGATCGGCATACGTGTCGCCCTGCGGTGCGTGCAATACGTAGTGCACTTTTTCCATTGCAGTCGCAATGCGCATGGCACCCACATGGGGTGGGCCTTCGTAAGTCCAGAGGGTCAGTTGCATGCGAGCTCCTCTGCCGCGATTTTTTGACGACGTACCAGGGGACGCGCAAACAACTCAGCCAAATCAGCGCTTTGTTCGTAGCCGTGGATGGGCGAGAACACCAGTTCGATGGCCCATTTGGTGGTGAAGCCTTCTGCTTCAAGCGGATTGGCCAGACCAAGGCCACAGACTACGATGTCAGGCGTAGCAGCACGACAGCGGTCCAGCTGCTTCTCGACATCCTGCCCCTCAGATAACTGCGTCGTTTTCGGCAACAACATCAGTTCGCGCTTCATGTGATCGCGATGCAGATACGGCGTACCGACTTCGGTGAGCTGCATGCCGAGCTCACGTGAGAGGAAACGTGCCAGCGGAATTTCGAGCGGCGAATCCGGGAAGAAGAAAATACGTTTGCCTTGCAGTTGGGTGCGATGACGCTCCAGTGCACGCTGGGCACGCTCACGCGAAGGCGTCGTGACGCTATCGAAGACTTCACTGCTCACACCAAACACCTCGGCAGCAGCACGCAGCCATTCGGTGGTGCCTTCGACGCCAAATGGGAACGGCGCCGGCAGATGCGTCGCGCCACGCGACTCGAGTGCACGTGCGGTATCGGTCAAAAACGGTTGCGCCAGCAAGTAGCGTGTGTTGGGGCCGATGGATGGCAGTGCGCGTGAATTCCGCGGTGGGAAAAACTGCACATTTTCGATACCCATCGCTTTGAAGTGACGAGCAAACTGATCTTCAACGACATCCGGAAGGCATCCGACGATCATCAGTGATGTCGGTGCTGTGGCTTCCATAGGCGGCAAGAGCGGCACCATGGACGCCAGACAGGCATCTTCACCTTGCGTGAATGTGGTTTCGATACCGCTGCCGGAGTAATTCAGGATGCGTACATTCGGCAGGAATTCTTTGGACAAGCGCGCAGCTGCGCGCGAGAGATCGAGCTTGATCACCTCTGATGGGCAAGACCCGACGAGGAAAAGCATCTTGATGTCCGGGCGCCGCTCTAGCAGGCGTCGAACGACGCGATCGAGTTCTTCATTGGCATCAGCGATACCAGCAAGATCGCGCTCATCAATGATGGCAGTGGCAAATCGCGGCTCGGCAAAAATCATCACGCCGGCAGCAGATTGAATCAGGTGAGCACAAGTGCGCGAACCAACCACGAGGAAAAACGCATCCTGAATTTTGCGATGCATCCAGATGATGCCAGTCAGCCCGCAAAAAACTTCGCGCTGACCACGCTCGCGCAACACCGGAGAATCAATACAGCTATCATCCAGCTTGATCGGAATTGCGGCGTTCATGCGGCCACCTGCTGATTGGTTTGTTGAGCGGACTGCAGGCGCGCGGCACGCAGCTTGAGCAGGAATTGGGTCGCATTGATTGCGTAGGCAGCATAGGCGGCCAGTGCGAGCAGCATTTGCTCGCGCACCGACAGACTGCCTGTATAGAGTGCAACGAGATATGCGGTGTGCAAGGCCAGCACCAGCATGCTAAAGACGTCTTCCCAGAAAAAGCTGGCAGCGAACAGATAGCGACCGAACACGACTTTTTCCCAGATGCAGCCGGTGATCATGATGGTGTAAAGCAGAAAGGTCTTGAGTACGATGGACACGGTCGCTGCCGTCTCACCCTGACCGGTTTGCAGATAACGTAATACCAGCACCACGCTTATTAGAAAGACAACAAACTGCACGGGTGCAAGCACCCCCTGCACGAGCGTCCAGCCAGTCGCGTCACGGCGAGCGCGTTCTTCGCTGGTATAGAGCGGCCTGATCTGGCGGTCTGATGGCGTCGTGTTTGGCATGGCGTGGCTCGGGGCCCAAAGGGGGGGTTTGATGCAATGTAGGTGTGACCCGTCAGTATGTCAACTACTGATTACGTCAATCTAAGTTGACATAAAATCCCAGTTCGGGCATTTTTCCCCTTTTTCTTTGACAAGCAGGGTTTCGCGGGGTACAACAAGGAAACTTTTCGTTGATCGACCTCGAATGTCATCAACCGCCCAACATAGGGCGGACTACTGATGGATCCACGCTAGCGCCCGGTTGAGAACCCGTCGTTCCCTGTGAGACCCGCGTGTGCAATAGCAGGAGACAAAAATGGACCAAGCCTCAGACGGCCGTGGCAGGAAAGATGCCCCGGGCCACAGTGCGGGGGCACTGAAAGAGGCGGCGAGCGAAGACCGGCTTTTACCTCTGGTAGAGACGGAAATCATCCCGCGATTGATGATGGCCCACCAGGACCAGCGCCTGCAGGCGCCGAACGCGCCTGAGATTCTTGCTCGGGATGTCACTGCATTTGCCCGTGCGCTGATGGAAAACCGCATGACAGATGCAACGGACATCGTGGCCGATCTTTGTGGCCAAGGCATCTCGATGGACCGGATTTATCTGAATCTATTCACCCCAGCGGCCCGCTATCTGGGCGAGCTCTGGGAGGCTGACCTCTGTACATTCTCCGAAGTCACTCTTTGCCTTTGGCGGCTGCAAACCCTGCTCTACGAACTCAGCCCCGCATTTCACAGCTCCGCGAAAACCACCAAGCCCGCGCCGGTATCGGAGCGTCGCATTCTGATGGCGACCATGCCAGGTCAGCAACACACCTTTGGCTTATCGATGCTGTCTGAATTCTTCCGCCGGGAAGGCTGGGTGGTGCTGTCGATACCTTCGCCCAAACCGGGTGAATTGCAGGATTCCCTGTCGGCAAACTGGTTTGATGTGCTGGCCTTGTCGGTCAGTACGGACAATGAATTTCCCGAACTTGGCAAAACCATACGCACTGCCCGCAAAACCTCCCGCAACCCACGCCTTTCGGTGATGGTCGGCGGCCCTCTCTTCCTCCGCGAACCGGGACTGGCCTCGACAGCAGGGGCAGATGGCTGCTCATCTGACGCCGAAGAGGCGCTCGTCATGGCAGTCCAGCTGATCCAGCAACAACAAGACGTCAGGATGAATTGACACAGATGCATGTAAGTTCACTTGAAAATCTAACTGATCGCGTACATAATGTGACTGTTGAGTATTCTCTTCGGCCACGTCGCTGTCGCGTGCCCGCCTTTTAAATCCATGAGATCACAAGCCGGCCCAACCCTAGTGACACAATTCGATACTCCGAAACAATCGCTGGCCGGGCTGAGTGCCGAAGCGAATGCCGCGCTGTTGTCCGCAGCGGCCGACTTGGTGCTGGTTGTTGATGGCGATGGTGTTGTTCAGGATGTATCTTCAAACGCTGGCGCGCTACCGGTCACCGGGGGACTCCGCAGCTGGGTAGGCAAATCCTGGCAAGCAGTGGTCACGGTTGAAAGTCGACCCAAAGTGGCCAAGCTGCTCAACAGCGGTGGTGATAACCGCGCAATCTGGCGACAGGTCAATGTCCCTTCCGAGGAAGGTGCCGACATTCCAATTTCTTTTTGCTCCATTCCAGTAGGTCCGAAAGGTCGCATCATTGCGCTCGGGCGTGATCTGCGGGCTCAGTCGGAACTTCAGCAGCAGCTGGTGGACGCGCAGCAGACTATGGAGCGCGACTATCTTCGTCTGCGCCATCTCGAATCCCGTTACCGCATCCTCTTTGATCTCACGTCCGAGGGCGTACTGGTGGTCGACGGCAAAACCCAGAAGATCATCGAAGCCAATCCGGCAGCCGCTGAAACTTTCGGCGACACGGTGCGGCGCATGGTCGGCAAGCAGATCATCGATTGCATTGACAGTGACTCGCGTGATGTCATCGCCAAACTCCTCGACACCGTACGCGGCGGCGGCAAATCCGATCAGGCTGTCGCCAAGATTCGTAACAGCCCCATGACCCTGTCGGTATCGGTCATGCACGAAGAAGGTGGCGAGCTGCTGCTCATACGCGCCAGACGCGATTCGGAAGTAAGAACCGACAACGGTAGTGCAACGCAAGCGGAGATGATCACGCGCATGATCGAGCAGGCACCCGATGCCTTCGTGGTTACTGATACCGATGGCGACGTGGTTGCAGCCAACCGCGCATTCACGGAACTAGTGGAAATGAACCGCGCAGAACAGGTCGTCGGTGAATCGCTGGATCGCTGGCTGGGTCGCGCCGGCGTTGATCTGAATGTCTTGCTGGCGAACCTGCGTCAGCGGGGATCGGTGCGATTGTTCGCAACGACAATGCGCAATGAAAACGGGAGCCAGATCCCCGTCGAAATTTCGGCTGTGGCCGTCACCCACCAAGGCAGTAGCGGCGCACTGGGATTCACAATCCGCGACGTAGGCCGTCGCGCCAACACCGAAACCCGTCACCCAATGCCGCGCTCGGTCGAGCAGCTGACCGAACTCGTGGGACGAGTGCCACTCCGTGAAATTGTCGGCGAAACCACGGACCTGATTGAGAAACTGTGTATTGAGGCGGCACTGCAGATTACGCAGGACAACCGCGCCACCGCCTCTGAAATCCTTGGACTCTCACGCCAAAGCCTGTACGTGAAACTACGACAGTACGGGATTGGCAATCTGGGCAGCGAAGACAAGTAATCAGGCTGCTTTTTCAGCTGTTGGCGGGGCCTCGCACAGAAACCGCCGTCGGACACCTTGGTCTGAGTGTCAATTTTAATTGACGCTCTAAACCGTCACGGGCACAATCCATT
>JACCDL011365991.1_pt1 | contig 28274 bp, 22 predicted proteins | sample 7441931 | NCBI WGS metagenome assembly JACCDL01 (sample SAMN15323437, study PRJNA562643) | freshwater metagenome | isolation source: river surface water | place: USA:Blue River Watershed | collected 2017-08-16 | reverse complement strand
GTAAGTTCTTTTGCACTTACAACCGCTACGGCTCCCGTAATGTCTTTTTTACGCTGAGAGGTGTAACCTGTTACAACAACTTCGCTCAATTGGCTTACATCCTCATCAAGAACGATGTTGATTGCCGAACGATTCGCTACTGCAGTAGTTTTTGATACATACCCTACTGAACTAAATACTAATTCAGCATTGTTTGTTTTTACTGTAATGGAATAAGCTCCATTAACATCTGTTGTCGTACCTGTTGTTGTACCTTTAATAGCAACAGATACACCGGGAATTCCGCCACCTTTGGCATCTTGGACTGAACCCGTAATTTTTCGGTCTTGAGCTAAGGCTGTCCAGGTTACGGATAACATTAACGCCATTAGAAAGACCACTCGGCTTACGTAGAAATTGTTTTTCATAAAATAAGTTGGTTTGAGTGTTTGCCGACCAATTTGCCAATTGTGTCGACGTTTAATATGGCCAATTTAAAGAATTTAATTTTACGAGAAGTACAATTTTTTGATTTTTTTCAATATTTTTTTTAATAATTATTATAAATTTCATTGCTTCTTAATCAACAAGTTGTCAATTGTGCTAACGAATAGTATTATCTAAATCCTTTCTTTACCTTTGTGGGTCTATTTTTTTACCTATTCAAAGGAATTTTCCGCACATCGTTTATGTTAAATTTAGTTTTATTCGGGCCTCCAGGAGCAGGCAAAGGAACTCAATCGGCCAAACTCATTGAAAAATATGGTTTAATACATCTGTCAACAGGTGACCTATTGCGGGCAGAAATATCTGCAGGTACCTCATTAGGCCTTGAAGCTAAAAAGTTGATGGATCAAGGAATTTTGGTTCCCGACGCTGTGGTAATCGGTATGATCGAGAATAAATTAAACGAAAACAAAACAGCAGCAGGTTTTATATTCGACGGATTTCCCCGCACCGTGGCACAAGCTGAAGCCTTGGACTCGCTATTAGCAAGTCACCAATTAAGCATCACACAAATGATTGCTTTGGAGGTAGCTGAGGAAGAATTAACCCAGCGCTTATTGGAACGCGGTAAATCCTCTGGCCGACCAGATGACCAAAATGAATCATTGATTCGCAAACGCGTGCAAGAATACATGGAAAAAACAGCTCCGGTGGCTGGTTATTATGATAATCAAGGAAAGTTTACGGGGATTAATGGAGTAGGAGAGATCGAAGTTATTTTCGGACAGATTCTTTCCATTATTGAGAACTAAGAATTAAGAGGTAAGAGGTAAGAGGTGAGTTTTTTGCACTTCGGACATATTTCCTTTGGACTTAGATTAAAGTCTTGCTAGATACTAGCGACTAGTGACTAAATACTATTTTATGACTTCAAATTTCATCGATTACGTCAAAATCAACCTGCGTTCTGGACGCGGAGGAAGCGGATCATCCCATTTCCGTCGTGAAAAGCACGTCCCGAAAGGTGGTCCTGATGGTGGCGATGGAGGCCGTGGTGGTCATGTATATATTGTAGGCAATGCACAGCACTGGACATTGCTTCACCTTAAGTTTCAGAAACATATTATTGCTGAAAACGGTAAAGGTGGAGAAGGTGGTCGACGTTCCGGCCTAGAAGGTGAAGACGTTTATGTGGAAGTTCCCTTGGGAACCATCGTGAAAGATGCTGAAACCAATGAATTTTTAGCTGAGGTAACCGAAGAAGGTCAAAAAGTATTATTACTTCCCGGCGGTCGTGGAGGCTTAGGAAATACACATTTTAAATCATCAACGAATCAATCACCGCGTCACGCACAACCCGGAGAAGCGGGTTTGGACCGCTGGGTTGTGATGGAATTAAAAGTATTAGCGGATGTTGGCCTTGTTGGTTTTCCCAATGCCGGAAAATCCACTTTACTTTCCGTACTTTCTGCAGCTAAACCTGAAATCGCTGATTATCCCTTTACCACCCTTGTGCCCAACTTAGGTGTGGTAGCCTACCGTGATTATAAATCATTTGTTGTAGCTGATATTCCAGGAATTATTGAGGGAGCAGCTGAAGGTAAAGGACTGGGATTGAGGTTTTTACGACATATTGAACGAAACTCAATTTTATGCTTTTTGATTCCTTCAGACGCCGAAAATTGGGGCAAGGAATACGAGATTCTCGTGGGCGAATTGACCAAATTTAACCCTGAATTATTGCATAAGCGTCGGGTTCTTGTTGTTTCAAAAATGGACTTATCTATCCCTGAAATGGAGCCTGAAATGCGCGAAAGTTTACCCAAAGATCTACCTTTGGTGTTTATCTCATCCATTACACAAACCGGTATTCAAGAATTGAAAGATCTGTTGTGGGAAACGCTACAAGAAGAAAATAAAGAAGTGGTTACTCAGGTGCCTAGCAGCATCGAGTAATTAATGAACTTGTTTCGCCATGAGCGCAATTCCCTCATCAAATGAACGTGGCTGGTAACCTAGCACGCGCTTCGCTTTATCTAAAATAAACCCTGTTCTTGGTGGTCTTTTGGCAGGCTGCGAAAAGGTAGATGAATCCGCTTGTTTAATTAAATCGGTAGGCAAGGCATAAAAATTCGCTGTTTTTATCGCCATCTCATAGGGAGTTAAGAAGTCAGCTCCCGAGATATTGAAAATTCCTTGGGCTTCTTTTTCGGCAATCAGCCAGCATCCGATTGCCAGGTCTTCCGCGAGCGTTGGGGTACGAAATTGATCTGTTACTACGTTGATTTGCTTACCTTCTTCCAATGATTTTTTCACCCAAAGAATAATGTTTGTACGGCTCATATCCGATACAATTCCGAAAACAAGTACCGTGCGGGCAATTGCCCAGCGAATCGAGGAGGCTTCAATTAACTTTTCTGCCCGCAATTTGCTTTCGCCATAAATCGAAATTGGATTAGGTATAGCCTCTTCTGTATAGGGTCCATCCTCCCCATCAAAAATAAAGTCGGTTGACAAATGGATTAAAAAGGTATCATGCTTTTGGCAAGCGGAAATTAAATAAGATACGGCTGTCACATTCAATAATTCACATCCGGCTTGATCTGTTTCGCAGGTGTCTACGTTCGTCATGGCCGCGGTATGTATAACCACATGTGGCTTGTATGCATCGAATACCGCATTTACCTCGTCGGCTTGAGTGATATCCAACGATACATACCGGTAGCCTTGCGTACTAGGTAATCGATTTTCACCTCGGGCGGATGCAACTAAATCTACTGATGTTTCATTCGTTAGTAGTTCGACAAGTTTTTGACCCAACAACCCATTTGCACCCGTAATTAAAATCGTCTTTTTCATGATTGAGTGGCTAATTGCGCGCGTATTTCTTTTAATAATTTTTGAGCTCCCTGATTAATTAGGTCGTGGGCCAACTGATTTCCTACGGTGTGCGGATCCGCGCCTAGGGCACTTGATTCAATTTGCTGATCACCCGCTAAACTAAGCACTCCTGCCTGCAGGTGAATTTGTCCATCTATCAGTTTGGCGTGTCCGTAAACGGGTACGCTACAACCTCCGTCAAGTTGGGCCAACAAACTTCGTTCGGCCTGAATACATTGTTCCGTTTCGATGTGATTGCAAGCCAATCGGATTGCTGTGCGTAACGCAGCATCCAATCGTGTGGCACATTGAATCGCGACGCTACCTTGACCGACTGCTGGCACAAAAGTGTCTAGGGCCAAATGTTCGACAATATAATCTTCCATTTCCATGCGATGTACGCCGGCATAGGCAAGTAACATCGCATCGCAATCTCCATTTTTTAGTTTAGCTAAGCGTGTTTGTAAATTTCCACGCATCTCGACAGCTATGTGTTGTGGAAAATAATGAGACAGAAAGGCTCTGCGGCGCGTGGACGAGGTACCAATGCGCAATGATCCCGTTTGTCCCAAACGAATAGCTGAATTTGTACTTAACACGACATCATGCGCAGCTTCGCGTGCTGTGAATGCGATTAAAGGTAAATCATCCGCTAAGGTCGATGGTAAATCTTTGGCGGAATGTTGGGCAATATCAATATCCCCTGCACGCAACATTGTTTCTAATTCCTCTGTAAATACTCCTTTGGCGCCAATCTTTGAAAGTGATCGGTCTAGAATCTTATCCCCAATGGTTCGGATAGCGACCAACTCATACGTCATTCCTGCGGCTTCGAGTAGCTTACCGATGTGGTTCGCCTGCCAGAGTGCCAGCGCAGAATCTCGCGTTCCAATACGTATGTTATTTTTTGGCTGCATTCGCAATTCTAATAATTTGCAAAGATAAGTCGAGATGGATCATTTTTGCTCGGCCATTCCGTTCTAAATGATAATAGGCTGTGGAAAGTTTATCGCTTATTTGTTCAATGGCCTCGCGGCTCAGCGTTTTTGAAAAATTAGTAATGAATCCACGTTCTTTTTCGAGGGCTTTGATTAACGACGGGGCATCGGCAATTTGATACAAACACTGCCTAAATATGTGTAGTGCATACTCAAGTAACCCTTTCTGTTCTTCTTTTTGAAGCGCATCATATTGGTCGGCAAGGGCTGCCAACTTGCTTAAATTTTTACTGTAAACTGCACGCATCCAGTCTGCAAACCAGGTAGATGTACTCAAATTTTCGGTCTTTGCTTTCTCCATTGCCCACGCGATATTTCCTTCGGCGCTGTAGGCTAAATTCTGGGCGCGATCTGAATCTATCCCTTCTTTTTTGACTAAAAAATCAACGAGATCAGATTCGTCAACAGACTGAATAGCAACACGTTGTGTTCTCGAAAGGATTGTTGTGAGTAATTTTTGTGCATCCGCACAGACCAGCAAAAATAAGGTAGACGTGGGTGGTTCTTCCAACGTTTTAAGTAAGGCGTTTCCAGAAGATAAATTCAACGATTCGGGATGCCAGATAAGTACGACCTTGAAGGGAGCCTCGAATGGTTTTAAGCTGATTTTAGGAATGAGTTTTCGTGTTTCCTCTACGGGAATATTGCCTTGTTTATTTCCTTCAGCACCCATGGCACCAAGCCAGTCAGGCAAGGTTCGGTAGGGGGAGTCTAATAGAAATTTTCGCCATTCAGGTAGAAAGGCATCGGATTCTGCTTCCTTGATTTTTTTGGTGGTCACAGTTGGAAACATAAACACAAGGTCCGGGTGAACACCTCGGTGTACCTTTTGGCAGCTTGGGCATTGCCCACAGGCATCATCCCCTTGCTTGTCTGTGCAAAACAAAAAAGAAGTAAAAGCCAAGGCCATGGCTAATTGCGCGCCTCCCGATGGGCCATGAAATAACTGGGCATGTGCGATGTGTTGGGTTAACACCGCCTGGCTCAATTGTTTTTTGGTCGTATGAAGTCCGGGAATATCCTGAAAACGCATCCTCTAATTTCGGTCTTTTGCTTCCGCTTTCCAAATCGCTTGCATATTCGCTTCCAGATTTTCTGGAATTTCTTCGATTTTGGTATGTATCCATGCCTGAGCACTTCGCTTCGCTTCTTCGAATCGATAGGTTTGTACCTGAGGGAATTCACCCCATGTAAATGCTGGAATAAACTTCGGAAGGAAGTCGGCGCCACTGATATTCACGTGGCAACTCACCACCGTACCGGTATTGAATTTGGTGTTTATCCCTGTCGTGACAAAATCACCCATATATACGCCAAAAGATTTGACATCCGTAGTCCGCATGTCCTTTTTCGTATAATCATATAGGTTTACTTTTTGCAAGTCATTGCGCACATTGGACGTAGTCGTCAGCGCGCCCCAATTGCAATGTGAACCAATGATGGAATTACCTAGAAATCCATCATGTGATTTATTCGAATAGGGGTAGATGATGGAGGCACTAATTTCGCCACCCACCTTGCATTTTTTTCCGATGGTGGTATTGGGGCGTATTTTAGCTCCCATGTTTGTGGTGCTGTGTGCCAACAAAGCTGCGGGTCCTTGTATGAGAGTTCCAATTTGCAGATTTACGTCTGGTCCAATGTAGATGGGGCCAAGGCTTGCATCTAATATACTCCCGTGTAAGGTTGCACTTGGATGTATAAAGCAGTTTTGGGGAGCGATCAGGCTTGTTCCTGATACGAGGTAGGTGCTTGGGTCAGGGTTGTTAGGTTCTATTTCATCACGCAGCGCATAGTCATTTGCTACGAGGAAATCTTCGGGGTGTGCGATGAAAATAGGTTGTTTTTCTAGTTCTAGGGTAGGTAAATCAAGCGCATTTAGTGGGGCGCTTGATCGATAGGCGATCCATTGACCTTGCCATGCGAGGCAGCTATTTTCCGCCAAGGAGGCAATCGCACTAATTAGGTATTGTGTAGGTAGGCAAGATCCGAGTATGTAACAGTCGCCTGGAATTTTAGCCGAAACATTTTCCCACTTTTGCTCGATCGTACCTAGACCTATCAAAAGGCCTTTTAACTCTCGCGTGTACGTTAGCGGTAGTAATTGTTCGACCAATCGCGGGTCATTGATAAGTTGGCTCGTATTCCACATACCACAAATTAAATGAAAAAAGCCTCGACCAAAAAATGGAGGAGGCTTTTCTTTATGCTGTTAGAAGGATTAGTTCTTCGCGTAACGCTTGTTGAATTTGTCCACACGACCAGTTGTATCTAACAATACATTCTTTCCTGTGTAGAAAGGGTGTGATTGAGAAGAAACCTCTAGTTTGTAAACTGGGTAAGTAGCTCCTTCGAATTCAGTTGTTTCAGTTGTCTGTACACATGAACGTGTTAAAAACTTGTAATCAGCTGATAAATCATGGAATACTACTTCTTTGTATTCTGGGTGGATATCTTTTTTCATGGCTTTAAATGTGGACGATTCCCTGCCGTCTGTTTATTTATTCTGAAAGAGACTTTTGGGATATAGTCTCATTAATTTGGGTTGCAAAATTATCAATTTAGATTTTAAAACCAAAATATTTCACTAAGTAATTTTTCTGACTTCGGTGACCTTAAACGTGCAAAAAAATTATTTTAAAATATTTTTCTAGTACTTTTCCAAGATGCATCGCGCGTAATGATTTGACTGGCCGATACTTATATATGGTAATTTAAATATGGTCTTTTTTACTTTAGTTTTCAGTCAAAAAATAGTTTGCACGCTGAGGTGATTTTTTCTAATTTTACACAGTGCCCAAGCAGCCAAGAATGACTCAATTTTTGGTAATCTAAAAGCAAAAAAACAAAACCGCCAACAGGTCAAATTGAAGTAGTTCAAGCGACCAAAATTAAAGAGAAATTTTTTTTCTTAGGTGGTAATGTATTGTCTAGGTTTGGTTGGGTGCTAACGAAGTATTATCATTTATATTATTTTATAAGAAACACATGTACGTATTTAAAAGAGACGGTCGTCGCGAATCTGTCAAGTTTGACAAAATCACAGCCAGAATTGAAAAGCTATGCTATAGCTTGGATCCTTTTTTCGTTCAGCCGCTAGAGGTTGCGAGAAAGGTGATTTCGGGTCTGTATGACGGGGTTAAAACGACTGAATTGGATAATTTAGCAGCTGAAACGGCAGCGTCTTTGACGACAAAGCACCCAGACTACGCCGTACTGGCCGCGCGTATTGCGATCTCAAATCTGCATAAGAACACGTTAAAGTCGTTTTCTGCAACGATGAAGCGTTTGTTTACGTATGTTGACCCGAAGACGGGACAAAATGCAGCGTTACTTTCGAAAGAGATTTATGACATCATCAAGAAAAATGCCGTAGAACTAGATGAAGCTATCATCTACGACCGGGATTTTGGATACGATTATTTCGGTTTCAAAACATTAGAGAAATCATACTTATTAAAGTTGGACGGCGCAATCGCCGAACGTCCACAACATATGTTGATGCGTGTTGCCGTAGGTATCCACGGACAAGACATCGCAGCAGCTATTGAAACTTATAACTTGTTGTCGGAGCGCTGGTTCACACACGCTACGCCAACCTTGTTTAATGCAGGTACACCGAAGCCTCAAATGTCTTCTTGTTTCTTGCTAACGATGCAAGACGATTCGATCGAGGGAATCTACGATACATTGAAGCAAACAGCCAAGATATCACAGTCGGCAGGGGGCATCGGATTGAGCATTCATAACATCCGTGCAACAGGCTCATACATCAAAGGAACAAACGGAACTTCGAATGGTATTATTCCTATGTTGCGCGTGTTTAACGATACGGCTCGCTACGTAGACCAAGGAGGCGGAAAACGTAAAGGTTCATTTGCGATTTATTTGGAGCCTTGGCATGCCGATGTTTTCGAATTTTTGGAACTTAAAAAGAACCACGGAAAGGAAGAAATGCGTGCACGTGATTTGTTCTATGCCTTGTGGATTCCAGATTTATTCATGAAGCGTGTAGAGAGCAACGAAGAGTGGTCACTATTCTGCCCACATGAGTGCCCAGGTTTATCAGACGTATACGGCGATGAGTTCGAAGCATTGTACACGAAGTATGAGTTAGAAGGAAAAGCGCGTTCTGTTGTTAAAGCACAGGAGCTTTGGTTTAAAGTATTAGAGTCGCAAACAGAAACTGGTACACCATATATGTTGTACAAGGATCATGCGAATAACAAGTCCAACCAAAAGAACCTAGGTACGATTAAGTCTTCGAACTTATGTACGGAGATTATGGAGTATACATCCAAGGATGAGGTAGCCGTATGTAACCTAGCTTCATTAGCGTTACCGAAATTTGTTCGTACGACAGAATCTGGAGCCCCGGCTTTTGATCACCAGCGTCTATATGAGGTAACTAAAGTAGCGACTCGTAACTTGAATAAGGTAATTGATGTTAACTACTATCCAGTTCCTGAGGCACGTAATTCAAACTTACGTCACCGTCCAATCGGTCTTGGGGTTCAAGGATTAGCAGATGTGTTTATCATGTTGCGTATGCCATTCGAATCTGAAGAAGCAAAGCAATTAAATAAAGATATTTTCGAAACCATTTACTTCGCGGCGATGGAAACATCGATGGAACTAGCTAAGGTAGAAGGTCCGTACTCTACATGGGAAGGATCACCTATTTCAAAAGGTGTATTCCAGTTCGACATGTGGAACGTGACTCCATCATCTGGAAATTGGGATTGGGAGACTTTACGTCGCGATGTTGTAGAACATGGTGTGCGTAACTCCTTACTGGTAGCTCCTATGCCTACGGCCTCAACAAGCCAAATCTTAGGAAATAATGAGTGTTTTGAACCATACACATCTAACATTTATGCACGTCGTGTATTGTCAGGTGAGTTTGCGATTGTTAATAAGCACCTATTGAAGGATTTGATTAAGTTGAATCTTTGGAATGAGACCATGAAAAATAAATTGATCTCAGCCAACGGTTCCGTTCAAAGTATTCCGGAAATTCCACAAAACTTAAAAGATCTTTACAAAACTGTTTGGGAGATCAAGCAAAAAACAATCTTGGAGATGGCCGCTGATCGTGGCGCTTATATCTGCCAATCACAAAGTTTGAACATCCACATTCAAGATGTAAACTTTGGTAAGTTAACATCCATGCACTTCCACGCTTGGAAGTTAGGTTTGAAGACAGGTATGTACTACTTACGCACTAAAGCTGCTGCTGATGCGATCAAGTTTACGATTGAAAAGCAAGCTGAAGTAGCCATCGAGCAAACAAATGAGGTAAAAGAAACAGAGTTGCAATATGCAACGCATGCAGCCCAAGCTGCCGCTTCTTTCTCTACAGATGATGCACAAAATAAAGCCGACATGACCTGTTCATTGGATAATCCAGAGGCATGTGAAGCATGTGGATCATAAATAAATTGAATGTATAAACTTCAGAAATCACTTAGCTACCCAGTTAAGTGATTTTTGTGTTTAACTAGCCAACCATACACATGGGAAATAAAACGATTCTTGTTTCAGCATTTTTTGGTCTGATGATTCTCGGATTCGTTTTGCGGTTTTATCATATAGGGTCATTCAGCCTTTTTGGAGACGAAAAGCAAAGTATGATGATCGCTGTCGGGAATACAAACATCGGAGGTATGTCGGAACTGATGCATCCAGGGAAGACATTTACACCAGCTGATTTTTGGGCACCTCGCGGCATAATGGCATGGTTAGATGCCGATGCGCGTGGTGATGTTAGTGGCAATAGTTTGGTTCACGACTTACTTCTCAAATTTGTTGCTTTTATTTTTGGTAGAGGGGATGCCGCGGTGCGCGGCTTATCTGTGGTATTTAACATGCTGACGGTATGGCTCATGTTTTATTGGTCACGAAAAATTTATCCCAAAATCACCTGGCAAATTGCCTTGCTGGCCTTGGCGGTGATCGAGCCGTTTTTTGTGGTGTATAGCCAACAAGCCCGAAATTATGCGACGTCGATGTTTTTTGCAACTGCGTCTAATTTCTTTTATTGGAAGCTAATGTATCCACGTGGAGAGTCGGGCATTAAATCGAAAGATTGGCTTGGCTGGATTTCAACCAGTATTTTAGCACTTTTCTCCACGTATTTAACTGCACTTGTTCTTGTGGGACAAGGAGTTTACTCCCTATTTCATTTGCGATCAAAGGAAATATGGACGCGGCTTTTGCTTGGTGCCGGGATTATAATTCTCCCATTTCTGGGCTGGATGACTTTAGGTCCAGGTCGCTATTTTTTAGCCTATCAAGCTGATGCAGGGGCGCAATATTTGGCCTACTTACAAGCAAACGGACCGATACCTGGCTGGATAGAAGCAGCTAATTTTGGTAACCTGCTCAAGCGGACAGTGATGATTCTGTCCGATATGTTTTTGTGGACGAATGATTTATATGCTAAACAAGGTTACCGCGTCGGAGGAGTAGTGTTAGTGTTATTCGGGTATGGATTGTATACCTGGTTAAAAGATTTTCCTGAAGAGAAACGTCGTTTTTATATTTTCGGATTGATTCAACTCGTATTTCCGATGTTGGTGTTAATCTGCACCGCCATCAATGCCGGTACGACAACCGGTTATTTTATTCGATATGTTGGATTTGGCTTGCCTTTTGGAATTTTTATTTCGGTCGGATTTATGGAATTTGTATTTCAAAAGCCGATTTGGATTCGAATTGTTGCCGGATTATTTGTTTTCATCCAAGCCTATTTTTTGATTTTTGCTTTTCTGCCTATTTACCAAGATAAGCCACAAAAGTATACTTCATCCAAAGGCCGTATCAAAAATCCATACATTCAAATTGCGGCTGATTTACGTGCGAAATATGCACCAGGAGATACCGTTTTGTATCCATCGCGGTTGACTAATTTTCTTAATTCGAAACATTTGGCTGGTGGTGCGTATAATGTGGCAGATGCGCAATTGGTCAACTTATATTTATCGCCTTCCGATAAATTTATTCAGCGAATCGATACGCTGCGAAAAGATTCCGTAATTTTAAAGCGAAAAAATGGGGATCAAATCCTGATTTTTGATTTTAACCAAGGTAAATACCGTTATTAATTTATGCCCATTTCGACGCCCCAAGTTTCATTTGTCATCCCTGTTTACAACGAAGAAAGTAATCTTCCGATGTTAGTTGATCGCTTAGTGAAGATTATGGATCAATCGTCCATTTCGCTGGAGGCGGTGTTAGTGGATGATGGTAGCCGCGATAATTCGCGCACGATGCTTCAGCAATTGGCTTTGAGTGACCATCGATTTCATGTGGTTTTACTTTCACGCAATCACGGGCACCAACTAGCCCTAACGGCGGGACTTTCTGTCGCACGAGGAACAGAAGGTGTTTTTGTGCTTGACGGTGATTTACAAGATCCACCTGAATTGTTGGATACGTTTTACGCGAAATTCAAAGAAGGCTTCGATGTCGTTTATGCTGTACGGGAGAAACGAAAGGAAGTATTTTATAAGCGATTTGCTTATTTTATATTTTACCGACTTTTAAAGAAAATCGCGAATATTGATATTCCGCTAGATAGTGGTGACTTCTCGTTTATAAGTCGGCGTGTGGTCAATGTACTGAATAAAATGCCGGAGGAAAGTCGTTTTATTCGTGGAATGCGAACGTGGATTGGGTTTAAGCAAATCGGAATTGCTTATGATCGTCAAGAGCGTGCTTCGGGAGATTCCAAATATTCATTTAGTAAGTTAGTGCAACTGGCACTCAATGGAATTTATAATTTTAGTGAATTTCCCATCAAATTTGTCACGTCTTTGGGTGGTATCGCTATTATTGGTTCCGTACTATATTTGATTTCGGTAATCATTAAAAAGTTATTCTTTGATCAAGTGATTGAAGGATTTACAGCATTATTATTTGTTATTATTTTATTTGGTGGAATTCAATTAATGGCGATAGGGGTACTTGGGGAGTATATTTTACGAATTTTCTTCCAATCGAAGAGTCGGCCTAATTTCATTATCGAAAAAGAAATTTGTGCTGGCAAATACTTAGATGAATAACGTACGAATTTCGGACTGGTGTTTGCGTCTATTTTATGTGGATGCTGTCTTGGAACTTTTGGCACCTTGGGTATTTCCTGATGCCCGCTATGTAACCAAGCCTTTGCTGATGCTACTCTTAGCTGGATTTGTGGGTCTTGAATCCAAATCCCTCTTATTTGTGCTTTTTTTTGCTTGGTTGGGCGACGTATTCCTATTGGTTCCAGGCAATTCCCCAGTGTTTTTTCAGCTAGGGTTGGGTAGTTTTTTGGTTATGCAAATTGCTTACATTCGCTTGTTTCATCGTCGATCGATGGAAATTTGGCATTGGTCGCTAGGTGCCATCATGGTTTATGTAGTGAGTTTACTTACAATCTTATGGCCAGATTTGGCAGCGGGTTTGCGCATTCCGGTCGTAGTCTATGCAATCGCGCTTGGGGGCATGTTGTATTTTGCTAGTAAATTGGGAGACAAGATGATCTTTTGGGGAGCCTTACTTTTTGTGATTTCCGATAGCTTATTGGCTTTAGGCAAGTTTAAATATGCTATTCCTGGGAATTCATTCTGGGTCATGAGTACTTACATTATGGCACAATTGGTATTAATCACGCGTTTACGTAGATTGCAATCAATATTTTAGTTTCAGATTTTATGATCAAGGAGGAAGTTGAATCAGTCTTAGCAGACTTATCAGAAAAGCTACAAGGAAGCCTATTTACGGATACCGTCATGCGGACTTTGTATGCAACTGATGCTTCCGCCTACCGTGAAATGCCAATCGGCGTTGCGATACCGGAAACGCAAGCGGACCTCCAAACCTTGATTTCATTTGCAGATACACATCAAATCCCCTTGATCCCCCGTACGGCAGGTACCTCATTGGCTGGCCAGGTAGTAGGCGCTGGATTAATCGTCGATGTTTCTAAATTTTTCAATCGTATTCTCGAAATTAACAAGGAGGAATCCTATGTGTGGGTCGAGCCAGGTGTTGTGCGCGATGTCCTAAATTTTGAGTTGAAAAAACATGGGTTGTTTTTTGGGCCAGAAACATCTACCGCAAATCGCGCGATGATCGGAGGGATGTTGGGCAATAATTCTTGTGGGTCAAATTCAGTTGTTTACGGATCTACCCGTGACCATGTATTGGCGGTTGAAGGGTATTTGTCGGATGGCACACTGGTAACATTTGAGGCAGAAGATCCATTTGAAACAGTTAAAAGATTACCGGAGGGGAGCCGTTTGCATACTATATATGCGCAGACATTGGCGGCACTATCAGACCCAGAAAATCAAAAAAATATTCAGTCTGAATTTCCAAAACCTAGTATCAAGCGACGAAATACGGGTTATGCAGTTGATATGTTGCTTAATTCAAGCGCATTTATTTCGGATAAGCCTGCCTTTAATTTTTGTAATTTATTGGCCGGCTCAGAAGGTACTTTATGTTTTGCTACACGAATTAAACTTCATGTAGATCCGTTGCCTCCTACCCATTTGGGATTGGTTTGTGCGCATTTTAATACCATTGATGAAGCTCTCCGGGCGAATTTAATTGCCTTGCAATTCGATCCTTCCGCATCTGAATTAATGGATCATTATATTTTAGAATGTACCAAGGCAAACGCGGAGCAAAGTCAAAATCGTTTTTTTGTCGAAGGTGATCCAGGTGCCATTTTGGTTGTGGAATTACGCGCAGAAGACGCAGAAAGCTTAGCTAAACAGGCTGAAGAAGTTGAAAAAGCCATGCGCAAGGCAGGTTTAGGCTATCATTTTCCGTTTGTTACGGGGGGTGATGTGAAGAAGGTTTGGGATTTGCGGAAGGCTGGATTGGGCTTACTTTCGAATCTTCCAGGCGATGAAAAGGCTGTCGCCGTGATAGAAGATACAGCGGTGGATGTCAACGACTTACCTGCATTTATTGCTGAATTTAATGAGATTTTAACGGCCAATAATCTGTATTGTGTACACTATGCACATGCCGGATCTGGCGAGTTGCACTTGCGACCGATCATCAATTTGAAGACGGAAGAGGGCCACAAGCAGTTTCGGCATATCGCTGAGGAAATTGCACGCTTAGTGAAAAAGTTTCAGGGTTCCCTTTCGGGTGAACATGGTGATGGACGTTTGCGAGGCGAGTTTATTCCGTGGATGGTGGGTGAGGCGAATTACCAACTAATGCGTCAGTTGAAATCCTGGTGGGATCCGAAAGGGATATTTAATCCGAATAAGATTGTGGATACGCCGCCGATGGACACGTTTTTGCGGTATGAGGCGGGCCAACAGACCCCTGAGTTCGCGACTGCTTTTCGCTATAAAGACCAAGATGTTTTACAGCACGCGGAGCAATGCAATGGATCTGGGGACTGTCGGAAAACGCCTGTTTCAGGCGGAACGATGTGTCCATCTTTCATGGCGACCCGCAATGAAAAGGAAACGACACGTGCACGAGCGAATATTCTACGCGAATTTTTAACACGATCTACGCAGCCCAATCGCTTTAATCACAAAGAGATTAAAGATGTAATGGATTTATGTTTGGCTTGTAAGGGTTGCAAGGCGGAATGTCCATCGAATGTGGATGTGGCCAAGTTGAAAATGGAATTTTTATATCAGTACCAGAAAGAAAATGGCACACCTTTGCGTAGCTGGCTTGTTGGTCATTTTGCAAGCATCTCATCTCTTGCATCGCATGTACCTTCACTTTACAATTTAGTGATGGGTACGCCATTTTTACGACGTATTTCAAATAAGCTGGTTGGTTTTCATCCAGATCGCACGATGCCTTTGTTGGCCAAACAAACACTTTGGTCTTGGTTGAAAGGTCGTAAATCTATTGTTTCTTCCAAGGCGGTTTATTTGTTTGTTGATGAATTTACCAATTTCAACGATGCTGAAGTTGGTCGGAAAGCGGTTCTATTATTAGAAGCATTAGGATATGAGGTACGTACGCGGAAGCATCCGATCTCCGGTCGATCATTTTTATCAAAGGGCATGCTGGACGAAGCGCGTACATTAGCGCAGGCCAATGTAGCGTTGTGGTCTGAACTCGTGACCGAAAATGTTCCTTTGGTAGGTATTGAGCCGTCGGCTATTTTGACTTTCCGCGATGAATATCCGGATTTAGTTTCGGATGCTTGGTTGGAAAAGGCTCAAGCCTTAAGTAAAAACGTACTTTTATTGGAAGAATTTATCGCTAAGGAAGCGGATGCCAAGCGGATCGATAAATCAATATTTACGGGTGAAAAACGCTTGCTGAAGTTGCATGGGCATTGCCAACAAAAATCCATGAGTTCATTAGTATCTGCCAAAAAAGCCTTGTCTTTGCCAGCAAATTTTGAGGTACAATTAATTCCTTCGGGATGTTGTGGGATGGCAGGATCGTTCGGTTATGAGCAGGAGCACTATGATTTATCGATGCAAATTGGGGAATTGGTGCTGTTCCCAACTGTGCGTGCACAGGGACCAGAGGTGGAAATTGTGGCGTCGGGTACGAGTTGCCGTCACCAAATTCACGACGGTACGCAACGCCACGCGAAGCATACCGCCGCGATATTATTTGAGGCATTGGTTTAGAAACGCCAACGAACAAAAGCTTCCATCGCCTCATATTCCGCGAGGCCTAGTTTATTGTATAGTTCTGCTGTACCCCGGTTGCGTTCCTCTGCGCGTTGCCAAAATTCACGCGAGTCTTCTCCTTGAAAGACTACACCATCTTTTTGAGATTGGTGCTTGAAAATACCCATTCGTTTCTTGAATACTTGATCGGGTGACATCGGTACGGCCATTTCAATTTGATCGATATCCCATTCTGCCCAGGCGCCTTTGTACAACCATACCCAGCAATTTTTCATGTATTCACGGTGTTTTAGGCGTGTAATTGCCTCGAAAATAGCATCCAAACATACCTTGTGTGTGCCGTGAGGATCGGCTAAATCGCCGGCGGCATAAATTTGGTGCGGCTGAACCTGCTCAATGATGTCCATAATGAGCTGGATATCAGGTTCGGTGAGTGGTTTTTTTCGAATGGTACCTGTCTCGTAAAATGGCATGTTTAAGAAATGCGCATTTTCTTTTTTGATACCTACGAAGCGGCAGGTATTTTTTGCTTCTCCTTGACGAATGAGTCCTTTAATTTCACGCACGGAGGCGATATCTACTTCAGAATCGCGTTTGCTCTTTAGAAATTTAACGGCTTCCTTGTAAATCTTATTTGCTTTCGCATTACTGCTTTCGAATTTCTCGTTGAAATCAATCACAAATTCCGCGAAGCGCAAAGCCTCATCGTCTGCTACGGCAATATTTCCCGAGGTTTGATATACGACGTGTACATCATGTCCCTGGTCGTGTAAACGCTGAAAAGTTCCCCCCATTGAAATAATATCATCGTCGGGGTGTGGGCTAAAAATGATAACTTTTTTGCGTGCAGGGAAGGCGCGTTCCGGCCGGTAGGTATCGTCGGCATTTGGTTTTCCTCCAGGCCAACCCGTAATGGTATGTTGCAGGTAGTTGAATACTTCAATATTAATGTCATGGGACTGTCCATATAAAGACAGTAATTCCGACATACCGTGCTCGTTGTAATCTTTGGTTGTTAGCTTAAGCACAGGTTTGCCCAGTGTTAGCGACAGGTGCGTGACCGCTTTTTTGATCATGTTGCGATCCCAGGTAACGGAATCTACGACCCACGGTGTTTTTATTCGTGTGAGAAGCGAGGCGGCTGTTTCATCCAATACAAAGGTTGTATTCGGATGTTGTTGCAAATATGAGGCAGGAATATCTGAGGTTACTGGCCCCTCTACGGCGCGTGCGACGCTTTCAGCTTTATGTTCTCCCCAAGCAAGTAAAACGATGCGTTTGGCATGCATGATTTTATCGATTCCCAGCGTGATGGCCTTCTTCGGCACTTTTTCTAACCCTCCAAAGTCAATCGCTGCATCGATTTTCGTAAGAATATCAAGGGTCATTAAACGTGTTTTCGAATTGATGATCGAACCGGGTTCATTAAAGCCAATGTGTCCATTGCGGCCAATACCCAACAAATAGAAATCAAAACCGCCAAGCTTTTCTATTTTCTCTTCATAGTCGCGGCAAAATTCCGGGATTTTGTCATAAGCCAATGTTCCATCTGGAATATGGTAATTTGTTACCGGTATATCCACATGATCGAAGAGTTGTTCTTTCATGAAACGCGTATAACTCTGTACGGAGTCGGGTTCCATGGGGTAATATTCGTCTAGATTGAATGTGTGAACGTTCTTGAAACTCAATCCTTCTTCCTTGTGGAGACGAATTAACTCCTGATAGACTTTTTTGGGGGATGAACCTGTGGCAAGGCCTAGTACCGTTGGCTTTTTCTCCTGGTTTTTCTGTCTGATTAAAGCACCGATCTCGTGCGCTACGGCTTTTGATGCCTTCTCTGAGTCGTCAAAAATGTGGGTAGGTACCCGTTCGAAGCTGATGGCTTGTTCCATAATTTATTGATTTGCAGTTGTTTTGGCTGAGACGACGATGAAATCGAGTTCAAGTGTATCAAAAATGCGTAAGATTGTTTTAATGGCTGGGTTTCCTTTTCCAAGTTCGATCGAATGAATAGTTTTGATCGCGACACCGCTTTTTTCACTTAATTCTTCTTGTCTTAACTGGAGGTTATTTCTTTTCTCGCGAATGATTTTTCCAAAAATTTTTAAATCCATGAGGAGGTTTATGAGCTAATGAGCACAAATTACAAAAAAATACAATTTAAAAAACATAACGGAATTATATTACTGATTTGTTTCAAAAAATACCAAATGAAACAAATCGTTCATTTTAGCGTTACCTTTGTTGTTTATTTTATTTATATGTGGTCACGTCCGTTATTTGTTTTTATTTTCATGTTCATTGGAATCACCTCGTTCGCTCAAAAGGCGACATTAAGTGGTTATATTAAGGATGCTTCCAGTGGTGAAGGGATCATAGGTGCTAGTGTATATATCAAGGAATTAAAAACCGGAAATGTAACAAATACGTACGGTTTCTTTAGTTTGTCGGTTCAACCAGGTGATTTCACCTTGGTTTTTTCTTCCTCTGGCTATGTGAAGGAAGAACGAAAAGTTACTTTTTCTTCCAAGAATCAAACCTTAAATATTGAATTAGCTCCTTCTTCGAATGAGTTAGCTGAGGTTCGTGTATTAGCGAATGCTTTGGATGAAAATGTCAAGGGTATTGAAATGTCAGTGAATAAAATTGATATTAAGACCATTCGCAAGATTCCTGCTCTTTTGGGTGAGGTTGACCTAGTGCGTGCTATTCAATTACTGCCAGGAGTCTCCACTGTAGGAGAGGGAGCATCCGGCTTTAATGTCCGTGGAGGTGGTGTCGATCAGAATTTGGTATTGTTAGACGATGCCCCAGTATATAATTCATCGCATCTTTTTGGGTTTTTCTCCGTTTTCAATCCAGATGCAGTTAAAGATGTGAAGTTATTTAAAGGAGGAATTCCTTCTCAATATGGTGGTCGAGTTTCTTCCATATTAGATGTGAAAATGAAGGAGGGGAATGCGAAGAAATTGGAGGTGAATGGCGGAATTGGGGTTATTTTTTCGAGAATCTCCATTGAAGCTCCCTTGATTAAAGACAAAGCCTCATTTATCGTAGCTGCGCGACGTTCGTATATTGATGTGTTGGCCAAGCCATTTTTGACTGGAAACAATGCGGATGCGGCTTTCAATTTTTACGACTTAACCGCTAAAGTGAATTACAACATCAATGCTAAGAATACGGTGTTTTTATCTGGATATTTTGGAAGGGATGTTTTTGGAACAGGCTTTGGATTCAATTGGGGTAATAGTACGATTTCGGCCCGCTGGAACCATGTTTTTTCAAACAAGTTGTTCTTGAACGCAACTGCTTTCTACAGTAATTATGATTATTTATTGGATTCAGATTTAAAAAACAAACGTCCATCAGATGCATTTCGCTGGACTTCGAATATTGAAAATTTAAGTTTTAAACCAGATTTTACCTATTACCTTACTCCTGACAACACCGTTACTTTTGGGGCTCAGGTCTTAACATATAAATTTTCTCCGGGAAAAGCAGTTGCTTCCTCCAACGGAGATAGACGGGAGTTTGGTCAGTCAAATAAAAGTGGCGTCGAATTATCTGCCTATGTTGGGGATGAATGGAAATTAAGTTCTCGCCTTTCCATTCAATATGGAATACGCTATTCAAACTATGATTACCGTAGTGATGATGGTGTTTATTATGAGCGTATTGCAGTGCCTGCAAGTATTGAGAATCCGACTTCCTTTACGTTGAAGCCTATTCAAATTTCGCCAACTGCCTCTGTGGCGAATTACGGGAATTGGGAGCCTCGCTTTGCGATGAACTTGAAAGTGGGTGAGAATTCTTCTTTCAAAGCCTCCTACAATCGTTTGGCACAATATGTTCATTTAATGTCGAATACGGCCGCTTCTACGCCTTTGGATGTTTGGACTTCGTCAACGAATAACATTAAACCTCAAATTGCGGATCAAGTAGCATTGGGTTTGTTTAAGAATTTTGGAGAAAGTGGAAATGATTATGAGACTTCTGTCGAGGTGTATTATAAGGAAATGCAGAATCAGATTGACTATGCAGATCGGGCGAATTTGTTTTTGAATCCTTTATTTGAAAAGGATCTTCTTTTTGGCAAAGGTCGTGCATACGGAGCTGAATTTTATGTAAAAAAGAATGTGGGTAAGTTAACGGGCTGGGTTAGTTATACGCTGGCCAGATCAGAGCGTTTAATTGAAGGTTTGAACAACAATGATTGGTATGTAAATCGTTTCGATCGAACGCATACCTTAAATGTAGTAGGACAATATGCATTGTCGTCCAAATGGTCTTTTGGCGCCAATTTTGCTTACATTACTGGCGTTCCTTATTCAATACCCTCACAGAAATACATTTATGAAGGAATTGCTTATCCGCAAACGCTGCCTGGAACGCGCGGAAATATTCGGGTTCCAGATTACCATCGATTGGATTTTTCAGCTACGAAGAAAAATAAGAAAGCTTTGTTTGGTAAAGGTTCTTCTGAGTGGGTATTTTCAGTTTATAATGTCTATAATCGTAGAAATCCGTTCTCAATTTATACACAGCCTAATGAGACGAATACCATGAAAACGGAGGCTGTTCAATTATCTATCATTGGTTCGTTTGCTCCGGCTGTCACCTATAATTTTACTTTTTAAGATGCGCTACCTCATCCTTTTTTTATCCGTGTTTCTTTTCTCCTGCGAAGATGTTGTGACCTTAGATAGTCCTGCATCTGATCGTTTTTTGGTTGTGGAAGCGACCTTAACGAATCTCCCGGGAGCACAGAAAATCATATTAACGCGTTCGCAAGATTTTTTCGACAATGGACCTGCGCCTGCCATTCGAGCTGCAGATGTTGTCGTGAAGGATGACGCCATGAATGAATATCGCTTTGTAGAAAGTGCACAAACTCCAGGTGTTTACGTTTGGGCCCCTGCTGATTCAACGAGACGATTAGGTCAAGTGGGTCGGACCTATCAGTTGACAGTAAAGACTGGAACTGATACGTTTATTGCCTCGGCTAAAATGAATCCTGTGCCGCCCATTGATTCAATTGCGTATAAGAAAGCTACCGCAAATCCGGGCCAGTCAGGTGAAGGAAAGCCCAAAGAGGGTTTTGAGGCTCGGTTTTTTGGAAATGATTTGAAAGGGGAGGGTAATTGTTATCGTTTGAAGTTCTACAAAAATGGGAAACTCTTTAATGCTACCTCTGACTTATTGGTTTTTTATGATTCAGCTTTGCAAAAAGTTTCAGGTACAGATGGTTTGATGTTTAACTTGCCAATTCGCCGGGCAATTAACCCTGAATTATACGTGGCTAAGGACAAACTTACCTTAGAACTTTATTCTATTTCGTTAGATCAATTCAGTTTTTACTCCCAGGCGCGTTTGGAATTAAATAATGCGGGACTCTTTGCGCGTCCGGCAGCGAATATCCCTACGAACCTCGTGAACACGAATAAAAATTCAAAATTACAGGGTTCTGGTTGGTTTGGAGCTTCAGCTGTTTCTACCCTAGAAACGATCATTGATCCTGCCAAAGCTAGAGTTAATTTGCCTTAGCTATTCGAAGTTAATGATTAGACTCACGGTGTGTGTCTTCAGGTTATTAACGCTCGTATACCAAGGAGTCCCTGATCTTCCCGGTGGCGAATACATATTCACGAGCCCATGGGAGAAGCGGATTTCAGGGGTAAACTTGAAATACTGGAAAAACTGCTCAAAGCCAAATCCATATTCCAGTGCTAAATCAGCCGTATTCGTCGTTAGTGCGGAACTTTTCTTTTTAACATTAGCCTCAATGCCAAATTTCAAGCCACCTACCATGTAGAGCCGGTGGTTTTTTCGGCGAACGGAGCGGTATTTAATAAGTGCAGGTATCTCAAGCCAGGTAGATTCCCGCGTTAAAACCTCAACATCATCTGGTGTGGTACCGGGATTTAAGCTTAATTGGCGATCATACAAGGCAATATTCACGCCCGATTTGATTTCCCAGTGTGGGTTCAATGCATAATTTGCCAGTCCGCCAATTTGAAATCCAAAATTTCTAGGAGAATATAAGTAGGTATCGTTAGGTAATTCTGTTCGCGTACTTACATTAAAGTTCGAAGATCCAAAACCAAATAAAAATCCAAAGTGCAACGGTTTTTCATCGTAGTATTCATGAAACAACCGTACATATTTTTTCTTCTGCGCGTGGGCGCTCAAGGCAATCAAACTGATCAATAGGCTAAAAAGAAGTTTATGCCGTCTCAAGTTTTTGGGTTTTGGGTGCTTTAACTTTCGGTGCTTTTCTGCCCAAATAAATAGAACAAATTCCACCCGTCATCGGAATCCAGTTTGTTCGCTCGAAGCCAACGCGCTCGTATATCGAAATGAAATTAGGCCCATCCGGAAACGCCTCAACGGATTCAGGTAAATACGTGTAGGCAGCAGGATCTTTTGAAATAAGCTTACCCAATAATGGCAAGCAGTAATTCGAATAGAACGAATACAACTGCTTCATTGGGAAGTTTCGTGGGTTTGAAAATTCAAGAATTACACAATGTCCATCCGGTTTCAGTACCCGCAACATATCGGTTAACCCTTTTTCTAAGTTCTCATAATTACGCACACCAAAACTAACGATGATCGCATCAAAACTATTGTCGGAAAAAGGAAGTTTTTCTGAATCACCCATCTGTAGGGTTATCTTATCTTCCAAACCTAGTTTTTTGATTTTCTCTTTTCCAAAAGCTAGCATGCCGGCGGAGATATCAACGCCCACAATCTTTTCAGGGTTTATCTTTAGTGCCTCGATCGCAAAATCCCCCGTACCCGTAGCAATATCTAGCACACTTTTTATCCCTTTATTTTGCAGTAATTTGATGGCCTTCTTGCGCCAGAGTATATCAATCCCGCCACTCAATAAGTGATTTAAGAAATCGTATTTTGGTGAAATGGAATTGAACATGTCGGCAACTTGCTCTTTTTTGCCCTTGCTCTGGTTTTTATACGGAACGACCATAAAATATGTTGATTTACCAATTACTAACCGATTTAGACCGTAATTGTTCAGGCAAAAATACCAATTTTATTTGGTTTAATGGGTGGTCATTTGGAAAATGCCAACGAGCATCCACATGAGCGCAAAGCTGATCAGCATAGAGAAATTCACTAATGCAGCTGCGATTCCCGTATCGAAATTCAGTTCATCGGCATATGTAATTAGTGTCATACCTGCAGGTAGTACCAAGCAGATTAGTATCATGTTGCGGTATTCGAAGGCAAATGGAGTCGTATAATACAGCAGTAGACCTACGCTCAAGCCAAAAACATATCGAAAGCTCAGTACTTGAAAAACTTTGGCATAGGTTCGCTTAGGAAGGCGAACGCTAAAATAGATTCCCATGAGCAATAATACCATCGGTTTATTGCCTTTGGCAATGGTATCAATAATGTCCATCGCTAAGGCATGTACTTCCACTTTCCCTATGTTTAGCGCTAAGCCAATTAACATGGCCAAAAATGGAGGTAGCGAAAAGATTCGTTTAGTCACATGTACCCACGTATTCCCTTCCCGTTTTTGGCCCGACAAATAGGTTCCCATGCCATAATTTACCATGAAATTGATGACTGAATTACCTAAATCGAACATAATCGCATAGGTCAAGCCTTGCCAACCCCATATGCCCTCAATGAGCGGGTAGGCGAATAATCCGAGATTCCAACCGGCCGATCCCATGGTTAAAATGCCGCGGTATTCACTCGGTTCTTTTTTAAACATCAAAAACCCGATGTAAGACGATACCATCCCGAAAACCATGGCAATGAGCGGAAGCCACATCAGGTCTGCCGACAACTGAATATGTGTCATTGTCGCGAATACTAATGCCGGAAAAGTGGTATGCATCAGGAATTTCGAGACCGATTTAGCATCATGTGCCTGAATCAATCCAGCGCTTTTTAACAGATATCCAATGGCGATAACGAGTAGGGCGGAACCAAAAACGACGTTGGACGAACTCATGAAACCGCTGGTTTAGGTAATGCAATTCGGAAGGTTGTCCCTTTGTTTAGCTCAGATGATTTGATACTTAATTTACCTTCATGGTAATTTTCAATAATCCGTTTAGCTAGTGTTAATCCCAATCCCCAACCACGTTTTTTGGTACTAAATCCAGGGGAGAATACCTTCGACAAGTTGGCAGTCGGAATCCCTTTTCCGGTATCACTAATGTCGATAAGAATCTGATTATTCTTTCCCTCGTGCAAATAAATGACCATGTCACCCGTTCCTCCCATGGCGTCCACCGCATTTTTGCATATGTTCTCAATCACCCACTCGAATAGGTATTTGTTGACATTGGCCACTTGATTAGAGATTAATGCCGACTTAATTTCGATATGTACCTTGGTTGAAATTCTGATTTTCAGGTAATTAATAAAGCTCGTAATTAATTCCTCTAGATCTTCTTCCTTCAAAATAGGCATGGAACCGATGTTCGAAAAACGGGTTGTAATCGTTTCTAATCGTTGAATATCTTTTGATAATTCAATGACAATTTCAGGATTAATCGTGGGCTCATTCCGCAATATTTCCACCCAAGCCGTTAAGGAAGAAAGTGGCGTACCTAGCTGATGTGCGGTCTCTTTGGCAAGTCCTACCCAAACGCGATTCTGTTCTGCACGACGTGAATAAGAGAAGAAGATATAGCCCAAAAAGCCTATAATTAGGACAACTAATAGTTGAGATAGTGGGTAGTAGCGCAACAACTTCAGCAATTTTGAATTGCCATAATAGATGTATTCCTTTTGGAAACCCATGTCCATTTCGATGGGTTTATTGTTTTCTGCAATGATTTCTTGGAGTTTAGATTGCAAGAGTGTTTGCTTTTCCTCCGTCGTTAGCGTCTCAGCCATGGCAATATTGATGGAATTCAAGTGCCCACTTCCATCTTTCCAAATGACAGGTATCGTATTATTTTCGTTGATTTTCTTAATGCGCTCAAAGAAAAAATTGATATCCGCATTCTCATCACTGGTCATCACATAGCGGATGGTTTCCGCATACAATTCGATTTGCTGCTTTTCGCGTTCTTCCAATTTACTAACGAGGCCATCGGTAAAATAAAGGGAGAAGCCTGCCATGAATACGCAAACCCCAAAAAACGCCACTTTCAACCAGGTATCCCGATTGTAAAATGCGAGTGGTAAGGAGACTTCTTTAAACATGCGTTTGGTTTCGAGTAGGGCAGATTAAGCCATTCGTCACAAATTACTCACCGTTTATCCACAAATCAAAAATATTTTTTCTAAGGTACTTTGTAATACATAGTACCTTTTATACATTTGTCCTATCAAAAAAACATAAACAACCGATGGATATTGAAAATACCAAGGTGCAGATGCGGAAAGGAATCTTAGAATTCTGTATTCTGCAAATTATTTCGAGGGGCGAGGTTTATGCATCTACCATGCTAACCGAATTAACATCTGCTCAGATCATGGTCGTGGAGGGGACTTTATATCCTTTGCTCACCCGACTAAAAAATGCGGGATTTCTCGACTACAAATGGGTGGAATCTGTTTCAGGTCCGCCACGTAAGTATTACGTTTTGACTGAAAAGGGAGTATCCTTTTTAGCAGAGCTTCATGGGACATGGGATGATTTGCATGCCTCCGTTTCCCAAATTATTCACCCACAAACTCCTCAAGTTTAAACTTTTCAGACATGAAAAAGACGTTATCAATTAATATAGCAGGCATTGTATTTCACATCGAGGAAGATGCTTTTGCGACTTTGGATGCCTATTTAAAATCCATCCATGCCTATTTCAAAAATTTCGAAGGGGCCAAAGATATCGTAGACGATATCGAAGCGCGTATCGCAGAGAAATTCTGGAGCATCCGGGAAACAGAAAAAACGGAAGCCATTACCCAAGCACACGTAGATGCGTTAATTGCCTCGTTGGGAACGGTCGCAGATTTTAAGGAAATCGAATCGGAAGAAGGAACGCAAGAGAAAGCGCATACAAGTTCAACAGATACGGGAACGAAAAAAGTTTTCCGTCGCGATTTAACCAATACCCAAATTGGCGGGGTCGCATCCGGAATTGCAAATTATTTTGAAATTGATCCCATCTGGGTTCGATTGATTTTGATCGTTGGCCTCTTCGGTCTATTTCCATTATTACATGCGGCAAATCTAGTTTTCTGGGGGTATATTGCTTGTTGGATCGCCATTCCTGGTGAATATACCGCTGAAGCCAACAAATCATACCGCAAATTTTACCGCGATCCCGAGAACGAGGTAGTTGGTGGCGTAATGGCCGGAATCTCCGCATATACCGGTTGGGATGTCGGTTTATTACGTGTGTTGGCTGTACTTTCGCTATTCTTTTTTGGCTCGGGAGCTGTTGCTTACATCATCATAATGGCTATTACGCCAAAGGCAAAATCAGTGACCGATAAAATGGCGATGTCGGGGGAACCCATTACCCTGGAGAACATTGAAAAAAATATCAAAGAAACCATCCAACCTGATTCGGGAGAAGAAAAGCCTTTGACGCGTGTTCTACTTTTCCCATTCCGTACGTTGGCCACTATTTTCACGGCGTTCAAGCCTGTATTGATGGGAATTAAGTGGTTTGTGCAATATTTAATAGGAATTTTATTACTCATCATTTCGATCGCCTTTGCTGTGGCATTGTTCGTAACCACGACATCTGGAATTTCAGGTATGGATCATGGTTTAGTTGGTCTTAATTTCGGAGAAACCGGAATTCCTGTTTTTTTATTAGCGCAAGACTTACCAGCCTGGGCCATTTGGGCGGTATATGCGGCAGTGGTTCCTATGATCATAGGAATTGGTATTGGCGGATTGTCCTTATTGATGAATCGGAAATTGACCAATAAAATTTATTCTTATACTTCTACGACCATTGCTATTTTTGGTTGGATTGGCTTATTCGCAGCGTTTAGTTTAGTTAGTCGTAACTTCCAGCGGACTGCAACGCTAAACCAGATGAGGGAAATTACAGCAGATTCAGCCTATGTGTTCGATGTGAATCGGGAATCGAATGAGACCTTGTGGGAAAAGCTTCTTGGGAATAATATCATCACGGATGAGTTGTTGGACGAAGATGAAGAACATGATTTTAATCGCGGTGGATTTTCACGTGCTCAAGTTACGCTGGAAGGGTATGACGGGAAAACTATTCAAATTATTCAATTTGCAAAATCCAACGGACGCACGCGGGCAGAAGCAGAAACCAATGCGCGCGCAATTCAATATGCCTATGCCATTAAAGGAAAAAAGGTCGTACTGGATAGTCATTTTGGACTGAAAAATTTAAAATTCCGCAATCAGCGCATGCGCGTGAAGGTCTTGATTCCATACGGTGTGACTTTTGGGATGACGCGGGAATTTGGACACTTCATGGAAAACATGTTGGATATAGGCTATTTTAATGAGGATGGTGCTGATTTATTCGTTGGCTCGCAATGGACCTTCTCCCGAGATAAAGGTCTGGTTTGCCTAAATCGTGAGCCAAATCAATCGAGTGATTCGTCTGAATTTAATGATTCGAAAGAAGATAATGAGAATACCTCTAATTTCTCTATTTCGAAGACAATGGATCCATTCACACAAGTAGAAATAAACCAAACAGATGCGGCATCCATTCAAATTAAGCATGCATCTGAATACAAAATTTCCATGCAATCTTCGGAACCTGTGGAGAATTGGGGCCAACTTGCAACGGTCGACGGCGGTTTGTTGCGGTTCAAGTCTTTGCCTAGCAACGTAACGGTTACCATCGAAACTCCAGATGTGCGTAAAGTAGAATTGGGGGGAAACGGTCGTACCGAGATTTCGGGTTTCGACGCGGCAAAAATGGAAGTGGTCTTGCGTGATTTCCATAGCTTAAAAATAGTAGGTCGTACAGATGCACTAGCTGCGTCCACGTATGATCAATCAGAGCTGGATGCTAAAGAATTACAGGTAAAGAATGCGACGGTTTGGATTGATAAAAAAGCGAGCATGGATTTAAATGTGACTGAATCTTTACGCGGGAAAAAATATGCGTCGGCGAATGTGACCAATACACAGGCGCTCGGTAAAAAAGAAATTTGGGCAATTTTAAAGTAGGATGCAACCTTTAGTAGGGAAGAAACATCTTGCCAACCGTTATAAATAATCATATGAAAAAATCGATCTACTTTCTTATTGCGGCACTCGGAGTCTCCATTCAGATGATGGCCTCTGCCGACCTAACCACTAAAAAATTTAAAGTTGGCAATTTCAGTTCACTCGAAATTGGCCATGCCTTTGAAGTACATATTTTTAAAGGAAGCACCTATGCACTTTCAGCTACCGGGAATG